>JAEEGL014720074.1_pt1 | contig 13593 bp, 9 predicted proteins | sample 9134231 | NCBI WGS metagenome assembly JAEEGL01 (sample SAMN16246548, study PRJNA631951) | gut metagenome | biome: gut microbiome; feature: rumen; material: fiber-attached | host: Bos | place: Iran: Karaj | collected 2018-10
GATGTGCGGGGTTGTTGTATCAGAATATGTGCGGGGATTTTTATGTAAAACAATGTAAAAAACTTTTTTCTTAATAAAATATTTTCTACATTTGCAGCACAGAACAGCACAGTATTATGACGGCGGAGAATTTTAAAAATATTTTTGACTTTAACAGTCAGGAACTCAAATACAAACAGATAGAAGAAACCATAACTTTGGCAGTTCAGAGCGGGAGGATTAAGCAGGGCGAAATTCTGCCTTCGGTCAACGAAATGAGCCGGGGCTGCGCTTTGAGCCGCGATACGGTTTACAAGGCATATTCAAACCTCAAAAAACACGGTCTTATAGAGAGCGTGCCTAACAGAGGATATTTTGTCAGCAAGCCCGAATGTAAAGTTTTCTTGCTTTTGGACACTTTCAAGGCTTACAAGGAGGTTTTTTACCACAGTTTCAGAAAAGCCCTCAGCGCGGACATTCCGATTGACATAAGGTTTCACCACTATAATATAAATGTGTTTGAAACGGCGGTCAAGGAGTCGCTCGGACATTACAGCAAATACGTGATTATGAATTTTGACGACAACAAAATCCCGAAAATCATAAGCCGTATTCCGAGGGAAAAACTTTTGCTTATTGACTGGAATATTTATTCGCGCAGCGGTGTCAGCAAGATTTGGCAGGACTTCGGACAGGGCGTTTACGACGCTTTGCAGGACAATTTGGATAGGATAAAAAAATACAAAAAATTTGTTTTTCTTTATCCAGAATTTACCGATCATCCGAGGGAAACGGTGGAATATTTCAGAAAGTTTTGTGCGGATTTTGAGATTCATAGTCAGATACTTTATTCTTCGGCGCAGTTTGACGTGAAAAACGGCGAACTTTATTTCCTTGTCAGCGACCGTACGTTAGCGATATTTTTGGAGCAGTGTCAGTCTAAGGGGTTGACAATCGGCAAGGATGCGGGAGTGATTTCTTTCAACGAGACGCCTATGAAAAAATACGTCAGCGGGGGCATTACCGTTTTGAGTACGGATTTCAAAATTATGGGCGAAAAGGCGGCTGAATTTGTTATCAGTTCCGATTCAAAATTTGAAGATATAAAAATTCCGACAAAAATTTTAGTTAGAAATTCGTTGTAAATCATAAAATTATATTTCTGACTAAAAAAAACTTAAAAAATCTTTTGTCCGATAGAAATCTTTTTGTAATTTTGCCGTCTGAAAAATTAAATTTAATTTATTATAGTTAACTAAATAATTAAAAAAAAGGATATGATCATAGTACCTATCAAAGAGGGCGAAAACATTGAAAAAGCCCTCAAAAAGTTCAAAAGAAAATTTGAAAAAACAGGCGTAGTTAAAGAACTTCGCGAAAGACAAGCCTTTACGAAATTTTCCGTAAGAAGAAGAGATCAAATCAAAAAGGCGATTTACATTCAAAAACTCCAAAGAAGTTTGGAAGACAATTAGTCTTTTTCATAGGCTTAATTTTTTTGTTTTTTTGTTTTTAGTATGGTCCGGTCTTGGTATGAAAATATTAGACCGGATTTTTTTTTGTAAAAAAGTTTCTAATTTACAAATTTTATCTTTACTTTGCAGCAAAATTTATATAACAATTTGTTAACATTTATTAATATATTGATATGAAAGCAAAACACCTTTTGTTGGTAGCGGCACTGCTGTTTGGCGGCTGTAATTCCGGCATAAATTTGATGAAGGATAGGGCTTATTTTAAGAGTTTTACATACACCGGCAATGACCCGTGTTTTGAGGAATCGCGGCTTCAAGAAGGCGAGATTTTCAATCCCGTCTTACAGGGGGCTTACTCTGATGCGAGTGTTTGCAGAAAGGGCGGAGATTATTATATGATAACCTCCACTTACACATTTTTCCCGGGGCTTGCAGTACTTCACAGCAAAGATCTTGTTAACTGGGAGCAGGTTTCGTATGCTCTTCCTACTGAAAGGCAATGTCTTAATACATCTTTGAAATCAATTCAGGGAATTTTCCCCTCAACGATACGTTACAACAAGCATGATGATTATTTTTACATTACGGGCACTTTTGTAGGTGGCGGCGGACATTTTATAATTAAGACCAAGGACCCTGCCGGAGAGTGGAGCGATCCCGAATGGATATTCGGAATAGGCGGCGTTCATCCTTCGCTGTTTATTGACGACGACGGCACGGCTTATCTGCTTAATCAAGGCACGCCCGATAGAGTGCCGGATTATCCCGATTTCAAAGTTATTTGGATGCAGAGGTTCAACCTTCAAACCATGAAGACCGAAGGCGAAAGAAAAATTATACTTGCCGGCGGAGATATTCCCGAAAAAAAACCGGCATGGCTCGAAGCACCGCATCTTTTCAAAATTGACGGCTATTATTATTTGACCGCTTCGGAAGGCGGCAGTTTAGGTAATGGTTTTGCGAGTTGCGTTTACCGTTCAAGCGAAGTTTTTGGACCGTACACTCGTTACGAAAACAATCCTATCCTTACTCAGCGTAGGTTGACGGCAGGACGCGAGGACGCTGTTATCTGTACCGGACATACCGATTTTGTTGACACTCCGGAGGGTGATTGGTATTCATTTTTTCAGGGAGTGAGACCTTATTCACCGAATGGCGATTATAATTATGGTAGGGAAACTTTTATGTTGCCGGTAATTTTTGATGAAGGCTGGCCGTATATTATCAGAAATGGCGACAATATTTCGTTAAAACTTAAAGCACCAAAAGGGGGCTCATACGTAAAGGATTCGGCTGCTTTTTCTCCGCATATTCCGCATGGAAATTTTACGTATAAGGAGAGATTTTTGAAAGAAGAACTTCCCTTGCAATGGTTTTACCTCAGAACGCCGGTATCGCCTGATATGGAAAAGCGCGGCAGCCTTGATGAGGGAATTGTGATTCCGTTGGAAATCAACAATATCCGTTCTATAAGGCATACCTCTTTTATCGCTATGAGACAGATGCATAATGTTTTTTCTTCGGAAGTTGAAATGCACTTTTTGCCGGGCAGTGTTGAACAGTTTGCCGGACTTGCGCTTTTTGGTGGCGATAGTTACGGCTATCAGTTTGGAGTTTCGTTGAGGGACGATTTGCCGACTTTGATTTTGCAGCGTTCGGTAAAACAAGGTGAAACTGTTGCAAAAGAAGAACTTGAAGTAAAAAAACTTGACAGCGGTTTTGCTGGCAGAATCATCTTGCGGGTAGAAAGGCGTGATGACGGTTTTGTCTTCAAGTATAGATATAGTGAGGAAGCGGAATATGAAATTTTGAAAGACAAGGTTTCTGTTGAATATCTCAGTGAGCGGAAAACTGGTGAATTTTATGGAACCGTTATAGGTATGTATGCAAGTAAAGAGGAGGGTAGTGAAATTTAAACATTTTAAATAAAAATCAAATAACTAAAAATAATGACAAAATTTAGGTGGGTGATTTGTGCGTTGCTGTTTTTTGCAACCACTGTTAATTATTTGGATCGGCAGGTTTTATCGCTGACTTGGAAAGATTTTATCGCTCTTGATTTTCATTGGAACGATAAAGATTACGGTAATATAACTGCCATATTTTCAATTTTTTACGCTTTTATATCGCTTTTTGCAGGCAAGTTCATTGACTGGATGGGAACCAAAAAAGGCTATATTTGGGCTATTGTGATTTGGTCTGTTGGAGCGTGCCTTCATGCCGCTTGTGGTTGGGCGACTATGGCTCTGACCGGAATCGCAGACATGGAGTCGTTGAGGGCTGTTGAGAAGGGTTCTCAAATTGCCTTGATGGTATCTTCAACGAGTGTTTGGCTTTTCTTGGCGTGCAGAATTATTTTGGCCACTGGTGAGGCTGGCAATTTTCCTGCTGCAATCAAGGTTACGGCAGAATATTTTCCGAAGAAAGACCGCGCATACGCAACTTCAATTTTTAATGCAGGAGCCTCTGTTGGCGCACTTGTAGCACCGCTTTCGATTCCGCTTTTAGCAAAAAATATGGGTTGGGAGATGGCTTTTATAATCATTGGTGCGATAGGTTTTGTTTGGGCGGGATTTTGGCTGTTTTTGTACTCTTCACCCTCCCAGAGCAAGTATGTTAACAAAGAGGAATTAGCCTACATCGAGTCTGATAAAGGCGAAACCGTTGAAACAAAACCTGATAAAAAAGAACCTAAAATGTCGCTCCTTGACTGTTTTAAATACCGTCAGACGTGGGCGTTTATCGTCGGAAAACTTATGACGGACGGTGTTTGGTGGTTTTTCCTGTTTTGGGCACCGGCATATTTTTCTGAACTCGGCTATCCGTCTTCATCAGGAATGGGTCAGGCACTGATTTTTGTGCTTTATTTGATTGTAACGGTGGTTTCTATTTTGGGCGGTTATTTGCCTAAACTATTTGTTGAAAAGATGGGAATGAACCCTTACGCCGGAAGAATGAGGGCGATGTTGATGTTTGCATTTCTTCCAATTTTTGCAATGTTTGCACAGCCTTTGGCTTCAACATCTGTTTGGTGGCCTTGCATTATCATCGGACTTGCAGGAGCAGGGCATCAAGCATGGTCGGCAAATCTCTATTCTACCATCGGTGATATGTTTCCGAAATCAGCAATAGCAACAATTACCGGTATTGGAACTATGTTTGGAGGATTATGTTCGTTTGCAATTAACAAATACTCAGGAAAATTGTTTACTTATGCCGAAGAATTAGGCGAACAATTCACATTTTTCGGAGTAAGCGGCAAACCTGCTGGTTATATGATGGTATTTTGTTATTGTGCCGTAGCATACTTGTTGGCTTGGTGCATAATGAAATTGCTTGTACCGAAATACAAATTAATAGAATTATAAAATAAAGGTTAACTTTAATTAATTACTACTTTACAATGAAGAAGTATTTTTGTATAGATTTCGATGATTTTAGTGAAATGAATTTTCAGAGTAAAGTAGAAGCCTTAAAGAGATATTCTATTCTTTGTTTGGCTTTGTTTGTGATGACATTCGGCTATTCGTTGGCAATACGTGCCAACATGGGCGGCACGCCGGTTTCGTGTCCGCCTTACGTGCTGAGTTGTATTGAAGGTCAGAGCCTTACTTTTGGAACATTGACTTTTATAATGCATTTGATTTTTGTCCTCGCGCATTGGATTATTATGCGCGGGGACTTCAAAATCAAAACCTTGTGGCAAATACCTTTGGGGGGTGTTTTCGGCTTTTTTACTGATTTTACGATGTGGCTTACGCGGAGTTTTCAGTGGGACGATTCTTTTGAAGGATATGCTGCGAGGTTTTTTCAACTTGTTATCGGCTCTACTATTATTGGTGTGGGTGTGTCCGTTCAGGTGAGGTGTAGGGCTTTGCTTTTGGCGGGCGAGGGGCTGATAGCGGCACTTGCCAAGGTTGTCAAAAAAGAGTTTGGAAAAGTCAAAATCTTTTGTGATATGGCTTGGGTTTTGACGGGGTTGTTTTTTTCGTTTTTGTTTTTCGGGCATTGGCGCTTTGATATGGTTGGTCTCGGCACATTGTTTTCGGCGGTTTACGTTGGCTTTGTGGTGAGGTTTTGTTCAAAGCATACACCGTGGTTGGAGAAGTTTTTTGCCGAAGATAATTCTATTGAAGACCCTCTCATTTTTGAAACCAAGGAAATCAACACTTTGCCTTTGGTGATAACTATTGCCAGAATGCACGGTAGCGGTGGACACGAAATTGGTCAGAAAGTTGCTGAACGGTTGGGCATAAAGTTTTATGATAAGGAAATCATCAACAAAACCGCCGAAACTCTCGGTATTTCAAAAAAAGACGTTGAAGATAAAGACCAGTTTATTTCCGATGCTTCGTTTTTAGAGTATATTATAACTGATAACGGCATTTCCAAAGAGAAATATACGGGGCGCGACGGAGCAATATTTCTTACTCAGAGCCGCATAATCAAGGAGGCGGCAATGGAATCGTGCGTGATAATAGGGCGTTGTGCGGATTATGTTCTAAAAGACAGACCTTGCTGTTTGAATGTTTTTATCCGCAGTAGCGAGGATTTTGCCGTTAAAATGGTTACGGCAAGCACACAACTCAAAGAGAGTCAGGCACGAGAGGTTATCCGCATAAAAAATCGCGCCCGTGCCAATCATTACGAAAAATATACGGGGCTTCAATGGCAAAACCCCGATCATTACGACATCGTTATTAACACTGCCAAAATCGGTATTGATACTTCCGTAGATTTAATTTGCAACGCAGTAAAAGTATTTTTTGAAAGGTAAAAAAATAATTGTCAGTCAAAACTCTGCCATTTTGTCATAAAAAATATTTCGGTACGCACTTTGATAGTTTGGCATATAGATAATTAAAATTTTAAAAATTAAGGATAAAAAAATGGCAACAGGAAAAATTGGTATTACGAGTGAAAACATTTTCCCCGTAATTAAAAAGTTTCTTTATTCCGAACAGGAAATATTTTTAAGAGAGTTGATCTCTAATGCAGTTGACGCTACAACAAAAGTAAAAGCCCTTGCAAGAAAAGGCGAATTAAAAGAAGAACTCGGCGATTTAACAGTCAGAGTATCAGTTGATAAAGATAAAAAAACGATTACCGTTTCAGACCGCGGTATCGGTATGAGTGAAGAAGAAGTAGATAAATACATCAATCAGATTGCATTCTCTTCGGCAGGTGAGTTTTTGGAGAAATACAAGGATTCTATTGATGCAATTATCGGACATTTTGGTCTGGGTTTTTATTCTGCTTTTATGGTGTCAGAAAAAGTAGAAATCGTGACAAAATCATGGCAGTCTGACAAAAAGGCAGTGCGTTGGTCATGCGATGGCAGTCCAGAATATACTATGGAAGAGGCTGACAAAACCGATAGAGGTACTGACATTATTCTTCATATTGACAACGATTCTACTGAATACTTGGAAGACAGCAAGATAGAAGAACTTTTGAAAAAATATTGTCTTTTCCTTCCCGTGCCAATCGGATTCGGCAAAGAAAAAGAGTGGAAAGATGACAAATACGTTGAAACCGGCAAAGATAAAATCATCAATGATACCGACCCGTTGTGGCTAAAAAAACCGGTTGACGTTAAGGAAGAAGATTACAAAGCATTCTACAAAAAACTTTATCCGGGAACATTTGAAGATCCGCTTTTCAATATTCACTTGAATGTTGATTACCCATTTAATTTGACTGGTATTCTTTACTTCCCGAAAATCCGCACAAACCTCGAAATTCAAAAGAACAAAATCCAACTCTATTGTAATCAGGTATTTGTAACGGATTCTGTTGAAGGTATCGTGCCGGAATTTTTGACGCTTTTGCACGGCGTTTTGGATTCACCCGATATTCCGCTTAACGTTTCAAGAAGTTATTTGCAGTCTGACTCTAACGTTAAAAAGATTTCAAACCACATTACGAAAAAGGTTGCTGACAAATTGTCAGATATTTTCAAAAACAACCGCGAAGATTTGGAGAAAAAATGGGACGATCTTAAACTTTTCATTCAGTACGGTATGTTGACGAATGAGAAATTTTACGATTCGGCAAAAGATTTTTACCTCTTCAAAAATACTGACGGAAAATGGTTTACGCTCGAAGAGTACAAAAACATCGTCAAAGACAACCAGACTGACAAAAACAAAACCGTCATCTTCCTTTATGCAACTGACAAAGAGGCACAGTACAGTTTCATCGAGGCTGCAAAATCAAAGGCTTACGACGTTTTGATTCTTGATTCGGCATTTGACGCGCATTTTGTAAACCAGTTGGAGCAGAAAAATTCCGACATCAGGTTTATGCGTGTTGACTCCGACACTCTTGACAAACTTATCAGAAAAGAGGACGCTCCTAAATCATCGCTTACTGACAGTCAGAAAACTGACATTTCGGCAGTCTTTAATTCTCAAACACCGAAAAATACAAAAATGAATTTTACGGTTGAGTTTGACAGTTTGTCGGCGGAGGATTTGCCTGTAATGGTTACACAGTCGGAGTTTATGCGCAGAATGAAAGATATGGGCAAGATGGGCGGACCGGAGTCAAGTTTCTACAACAATCTGCCTGATAATCTTAATCTTGTGGTCAACGAAAACCACCCTGTCGTAAAAGAACTTTTCCAGGACGTTGCTGACAAAACGGCTGCTTCGGTTGCTCCTTTTGACGGCGAGTTGAAAGGTTTGAAAGCCGACCTCGAAAGTCTTGAAAAACTCACGAAAGACAAAAAAGAGGAAGAAATAACTTCGGAAGAAAAAGCCAAGAAAGAAGAACTTCAAAAGAAGATTTCTGAGGTTGAAAACAACCGAAAGAAAGTTTTTGAAGATTATGCCGCTTCTAACATCAAGGTTAAACAGTTGATAGACTTAGCGTTGCTTGCTAACAATATGCTTAAAGGCGAAGACCTTGCAAAATTCGTTAAACGCAGCGTAGAGTTTGTCGGAAAATAAAAAAAACAGAAAATTAATTATAAGGGATTGTCTTAAATTCTTGGGACAATCCCTTTTTTGTTTAATTTCCGTCCTTTAAATCGATGATAAGTACACCGTTAGCACTTCTGCTGCCGTAAATTGCCGCGCTACCGTCTTTTAACAGCGAAATATCTTTAATATCACATGGTGAAATATAACTGATGTCGTCTCTAATCTGACCGTTAACGACGTAAGTCGCACAAGGTGAGCCGTATAGAGTATTAATTCCGCGGACTATGATGCAGCCGTCACGAGTAATAGTTACGCCGGCAAAACGCTCACGGATTAATTCATGTATATTCAAATACGAGCAAAAATTCCGTCCGTTTTTGATATGTTCAATGGCTTGTGTACGGTCTTTTTCGTTTATATAACCGTATCCGATGGCAATGTCAACGCTTTTTTCCGTGTTGATGAAGTTTAATTTTACGGAAATCGTGTCTTTGGTTTTGTCGTTAATGTTGAGGCGCTTAGTGTGGAAACTTTTTGCTTTAAACGATAGTTTGTCTTTTTTCATGCTGACGATAGTGAATTCTCCGACAGAGTCAGTAGCAACTGCGGCTTTGGATTTTTGAGCCGATACTATAATGCCGGAAACCGGTAAGTCGTTCAAAACGAACACTTTACCGGTTATGGTTTTGGTTTGTTGGGCGTATGTGCCCAAACAGACCAAAAGTAAAATTTGTAGTAGTAATGTCTTTTTCATAATATATATTTTTTTAAGTGTTACATTCCCGGAACATCGCTGCTGCCTTTTTCGCTTTTTGAAAAATCGTCGTTTTCGATAGTTTTATTTGTCTTTTTAACGTTGATGTGTCCGCCGAAACGCCATGAAGCCGAAACTCCGATGTTAGCGATCTTGAATTTTATGTCGGAAGAATTTCTGAAATCGCTGCCCTGAGAATAATTCGTCATTTTCAAATATTTTCCGTCTTTAAGAGAAAGCGTTCCCGAACAAGTTATGCTCAAACGGTCGTTGCAAAAATCCTTTCCGACTGAGAAATTTCCGATTGCAAGCCCGTCTCTGTAACCTTGCAAATTGTAACTTCTTGTTGAGAAAAAGCAGCCTACGCTTGCTTTAACATTTGCCGGGAAAGTATACATAAAACTTGCGTAACCATTTGATTGCCAGCCGTGATTTTTGGCATCAATAGCCTCGTTTTTAGAATCAACGTAACTTAGTCTGTAATTGGTTGAAAAACGTGCGTTCTTCGTAATGTTGTAGTTGTAATAAATGTTGAGCGAAGTGTTTGCGTTTTCGGTCAGATTGTCGTAAGTTTGGTTCAGCAAGTTGTCAAGATAAAACGAGTACTGCGAAATTCCGTTTTTACAGAACGAGTGTCTTAAATTGAGATTTATGCTGTGTTTTGGCGAAAAATATCCGTATGACAAACCAAAATTGTGAACCTTTTCACAGTCAAGTCCCGTGTTACCGTAACTTACTGACAGCGGTGAAATATTCCTGAACGGATTCAACTGTTCTTCTCTCGGACGGCTGATTCTCATGTTGTAAGTAAAGTTGATGTTCTGTTGCATCGAAATTGCATACGTTGCCGCAAAAGTTGGAACAAGGTTGCCGTAATCTTTGTCAAAATCCTTGCCGTTGCCTTTTTTGTAGTCAGTATTCAAGAATGTGTATTCGTAACGTAAACCGGCTTTGAGATTCACTTTTTTTATCTGCTGAGAAAATTGTGTGTAAGCCGCCGCAATATTGTCAACGTATTTTAAATCAAAACTTTGCGTCTCGTCATAAACGTAATTTCCTTCGATGTCAGAATTGTAGTAATCGCCTTTTGAAGATTTGGGGCGGATAATGTATTTTGCGCCTGCTTCCATACTGAGATTTTTGCTTAGCGGCGACGAATAATCCAACTGCAAAGTATGTTCACCGCTGCGGCCGTTGTTGTCGGATTTTTTGCCTGAAAAGTCGTAAGGGCTTGAAATCAAACTGTTTGCACCGATTGTTTTGTCGTTGGTCTTGTCCACACCGTCCCACATTTCGTAAGAAAAAGTGAGTGTTTTTTCGGGATTTGATTTAAAAGTGTGCTGATAGTCAATTCCAGCCCAATAGCCGCTGTAAACGGATTTGTTGGAAGTGAGATTCTCGGTCGTAAATTCGTTGTTGACAAGGTATTCCATGGAGCCGTTGCGCTTAGAGCCCCAATACTCATAACCGCCGTTAATTGAGATAAGATTCAGAGAGTCAATCTCGTAACTTGCTTCAAAACCTACATCGCCGAAAGTATTTTTATTAGTTGACTTTGAGGTAGAAACGGTGTTGTAATCGCTGCCGGAGGTAATTTGTGTGTTAAGTCCGGTGAACTCCATATCGTTTTCGCTAAGGAAAAGTTTTGCATTGACACTTGCCGTAACTTTGCCTTTCTGAATCGAAAAATCGCCACCGTAACTTTCTCTTGTTGTGCCTTTTTCAGCGCGGATAGTGCCGGAAGTCTGGTTCATTTTCTGTTTTTTGTCGGTGATGAGGTTGATGATTCCGCCTGCACCTTCGGCATCGTATTTTGCTCCGGGGTCGGTGATTACCTCAATGTTTTTAACGCTTGAAGCCGGCATTGCTTTGAGCGATTCGCTTGGACGTGATGTCAGAAGCGTGTTTTTTTTGCCGTTAACAAAAACCTGAAAACTCGAATTGCCGTTAATTGATATGTTGTCTTGACCGTCAACAGTTACCATCGGCACTTTTCTTAACATATCAAGAACGGTTGATGTCTTGTTTTCGGGGTCGGCTTCGGCGTTGTATTTCATTTTTCCGGCCTCTGCCGTAACGAGTTGTTTTACAGCCACTACTTCAACCGTACCGAGAGTGTCAACTAAGTCTTGCATTAGGATTTTACCAAAGTCTAAGACTTTTTCGCCTTTGAGGGTAAACGGTTTGATAATAGTCTGTTTTCCTGTTGAACGGATTGTGATGACGTAGTTGCCTTTGCTCTTGATAGAGCCTGAAAACGAGCCGTCAACCTCCGTGATACCTGTCATGGCGAAATTTGTTAAATCGCCTTCTTTTGTAACTGCAACGGTTGCGAAAGGTACGCCTTCTTTTGAAAGCGAATCCAACAAAACTCCCTTAACCGTGGTTTGCGCAAAACTTATTGTTGCCGCAAAAACCAAAACTGTGATAGCTAAAATCTTTTTCATAACTTTTTTATATATTTGATTACGGTACAAAGGTAAAGTTAAAATGGATATGAAATTTTTTTTTTCGACCAATTCCTTAGTTTTTTCGACGAAAAAAAATTATCGAGGTTTAATTTGATGTTTTTTTATATGAATAAATCTTCAAGTGGTAAGTATTGAACATCTGCGGAATATTCGTTTTTTTGGCTGCATTTTTGGGTAGTTTTAGCGGATTACCATTAATTTTTTTGCACAATTCTTTTAAATCATTTATTTTTGCGGAGTTAATTTAACAATTCTGGCAATCATGGCAAAAGTTTGTAATCCGATATACGATACCGTTTTTAAATACCTTGTGGAGGACGAGCGTGTTGCGAAAGTTCTCTTAGGGTGCATTTTGGGTAAAAAAATTGTACATGTTGAGATTAAAGGACATGAAAGTACATATCGCGACGATGACAATCAACTTAAACTTTTACGCTTTGATTTTGCGGGTACGATTGAAAATCCCGACGGCACAAAAGAAACTGTTACGATAGAACTACAAAAGGCATCAGAGCCGGAAGAAGTGATGAGATTTCGCAGTTATTTTGGCATACAGATGGCGAGCAAGTCAAACGCTGACACTATTGTTAAATATCATCGCGACAAAGATAAAACGCCTTATAATGTCCTTAAGCCGCGCCGTATTTATGGCATTTTTATACTTGGTCATTCGTTAGGCAAGGGTTTTGAATACCCGCTAATTAAAGGTAGTACGGTCTTTTACGATGAGGACAACAACGTTTTGAATTTTAAGACGCAATGCGAGTTTCTTAAAGGTATGACCTACGACTTGTATATCATACAACTTCCATTTCTGCCCGAACGTCCAAAGAAACCTTTGGAAAAAATGTTGCGTGCTTTCGATCAGCGTTATAAGGTGGAAAACGATGACCGTTACCTTGAACTTACCGAGGATACTGCCGATTACGACTCTGATTTTAACGTGATTTTCAGACGTTTGCTTCATGCCTCAGCAGATGAACAACTACGCCGAAATCTTGACCTTGAAGATTATGCCGAACGTCTATGGACAATAAGACAAGCCGAGAGAGAAGATCTTGAGTATGAGTTAAAAGAGAAAAAGCAACTTTTGGCAGAAAAAGAAAGTCAATTGGTAGAGCAGAAAAATCAATTAGCAGAAAAGGATAACCAATTGGCGGAACAAAAAAGTCAGTTGGCAACGCAACAAAATCAATTGGTTGCGATGATAAAGTTGTCGGCATCGCTCGGTGCAAGTCCTGATCAAATTGCTGCGCAACTATCTATTTCAATTGATGAGGTGAAACGTGTTTTGTCGCAAAATTAAAGAAATCCTACAATGACTTTTTTCAAAAAAAATCAAATTTCAATAGAAATTTAAGCAATAATTTATATATTTGCAGCGTATAATAAAATAAAGAAATAATTGAAGGAGCGTTTGCTTGGGCTGACTCATCTGAATTCGACCAAACTATATCAGTAACTCATGTCAGCACTTGCGAATGCTCGTACTCTGGTATATAGGGGTGCGAGCTTACTTTGTAGTATGAATTGGGCTTTGGTCGGCCTTCAGATGAACTATGGAGTGGCTGCGCCCTTTCTTTATGTTGAATCAACATGATTGAATTGTTTAACAAAAATAAGGAGGATATATGAAAAAAATTTTACTATTGTTTGTTGCTGTTGTTTCTCCGCTTATATTTTTTCAGAGTTGTAGCAAGGATGATGACGGAGAAACAGAAATTGTTAATGGGGGCAGCAGCAATGATGATGGCACTAACGATGGGGACAAAACTCAAACTGACCCAACCGAACTTGATTGGAAAGTAAAATGGGATTATATCAGCGATGAGTTTTTCCCAAGTTTTACTTATATGCAGTTGATTAACAATCAATTTGCTGATGCCCCAGAATGTGTAAGTATCTCTATTCCAAAAGAATCGGAAGGCGCACGCCTTAAACTTACCGTTGAAGGGAACGAATTTATGAATCAGACTATTGTGGAGGAA
>JAEEGL016030055.1_pt1 | contig 13593 bp, 11 predicted proteins | sample 9134231 | NCBI WGS metagenome assembly JAEEGL01 (sample SAMN16246548, study PRJNA631951) | gut metagenome | biome: gut microbiome; feature: rumen; material: fiber-attached | host: Bos | place: Iran: Karaj | collected 2018-10
AAAAATAAAAAATATCTACAAATAGAAAGTATAAATTAAGGAATAAAAAAATAAAATATTTTAAAAAGTTAAATAAATGAATAATCAATTTCCAAATGATATAAATAGAACTCAAAGTCTTCAAGAATCGAATAAAGATAATCGAATAGGATCTAAAAATGGTTCTGGAATGGAAGAAATTGTAAAAATATAATTATATAATATAAAATTTTTTTTATAGAACTTTGGAAATGAAAATGAAAATCCAAATGATTATATCAATAGTTATAATTATTATATATATTATAATTCAATAAAACCAAAAAATGAAAATTTACCTAAACCAACTTATGAACCAAGTCAAAAATTAGATTTTATGAATCAACAAAATCAACATTCAGAAATGAATAATTTATCTGATATGATGAATAATTTATCATTAGAACAAATGAATTATGATAATAATTCTAATTTTTCTCCTTTTAATATGAATAATGATCAAAATAATAATCAAATGATGAATATAAATAATTGGGATGATAATAATGATATAATGAATCAATTTAATAAACAAAATATAATTAGTAATAATATAAATTCAAATACTAAAAAAACTAATAAAAAAATATCAAAAAAATTAAATACTAATATTGGAATGTCATTAAATAATAATATGAATAATATAAATAATCCAATGCAAAATTATATGAATACATTTAATAATTTTAATCAAAATCAAATGAATTTAATAAATAATGATTTTAATCAAAATCCAATGATAAATCAAAATATGTTTGATCCAATATTTATTGGAAATAATACAATGAATTTTAATAACCCAAATAATATATTTAATAATTATTATGTGAATAATTCAATAGGAAATTTTTCAAATATGGGAATGAATATGAATTATGATATGAATAATATGAATAATTTAGGATTTAATATGATAGGAATAGATCAAATGAATATGAATAATTTAATAAATAATTCAAATAATAAAAATATAAAGAATAAAAATCAAAAAAGTAAAAAATTAAATAATAAAAATAATCCAATGTTAAATAATATGTTTAATATAGGAAATAATATAAGAAATGATATTAATTTTAATATAAGTCAAAAAAAAGAACAAATTGAAGAACCATCAATAAATGAAATAATAGAAAAAGCAGTAGAATATAGTAAAGAACATTCAGGTAGTCGTTTAATACAAAAAAAATATGAAGAATGTTCAGAAGAAGAAAGAGATAAAATATTTAATAAATTACAACCAGAAATATTATTATTATCAAAAGATGTTTTTGGTAATTATGCAATACAAAAAATATTAGATTTTAAAGATAATGAAAAGAATAAAATAATATTTAATTCATTAAAAGGTAAATTTTATGAATTATCACTTCATATGTATGGTTGTAGAGTAATACAGAAAATAATTGATGTAATATCAGAAGAATATATTTCTCAAATTGTTTTAGAATTAAAAGAATTTTATTCAAAATGTATTGAAGATCAAAATGGTAATCATGTAATACAAAAATTAATAGAAAAATTAAAACCAAATGAAAAAAGTGAATTAGTAGAAGTTGTATTAAATAATGTATATGATTTATGTATTCATCAATATGGTTGTAGAGTAATACAAAAATTATTTGATAATTGTAATGAAAATGAAAAAAATGAAATGTTATCAGAAATAAATAAATATATTATTGAATTATGTCAAGATCAATATGGTAATTATGTAATTCAACATGTTTTAGAAACAAGAAAAGGAAAAAATTGTCCAAAATTTTTTGAAGCTTTAAAGGGAAAAATATTTGAAATGTCAATACATAAATTTGCTTCAAATGTTATTGAAAGATGTTTAAATTTTGGTACTAAAGAACAAAGAGATGGAATTATTAATGAAATTATTTCAATTGATGATTCTGTTCATAATTCACTTCTTGGTTTAGTTAAAGATAAATTTGGTAATTATGTTGTTCAAAAAATGATTGAATATTCTGATCAAGAAAAAAAAGAAATTATTATTAAAAGAATTATTAGTTCTCAGGCTTTAAAAAAAAGAGATGGTTTTAGTAAACATGTTATTAATTTTATTGAAAAAATGGGATTTAATGCTGTAACTGGACAAATGAAAAATATTAATTTTATGTCTAATAATAATTTTATTCAAAGAGATCCTAGTCAACAACAGTAATTTTGATATATAAATATTATCAATTTTTATTCAAATTACACCTTGTTTATAAAAATGTATAAAAATATTTTCTAAATAAAAAATTATTTATAAAAGAATATTAATAAATATTTAATAAAACTATATTATAGTTTTTTATAATTTTTTTTTTATTTTTTTATTTTTTATTTTTTTTTTATAAAAAGTTTTGATATTTATATAAATTTTTATTTACTATATATTTAATAAAGGATCTTCTAAATCACTATTATTATCATTTAATCTTTGTGTTTCACTTTCATTGTTATTATTATTTTCATTGTTATTTGAATTATTGTTATTTAATTTTGATTTTATTGAGTCAAGTATTATTTTCATATATGATATTTGTTCCATTATTTTTTTTAATAAAATTCCTTTTTTTTTCTTTAAGAAAGATAATAAACTAATTAATAATGTTATAAACATAAATATTTTTATTTTTGATAAACTTATATTTCTTAATAAAATCAATATTACTAAAAATAAAATAAAATATATTAAAAATTCAGATGGAGATAATTTTTTTCTTTTTGGTCTTCTTGTATTAATTATATTTTCATGTTCAATTTTAACTTCTTCTTCTTTTTTTTCTTCTTCTTCATTAATAGTAAAAATTTCATTTAAAAATTGCATTTTTTCATTATCATTATTATCATCTTCTACTTCATTTTCTTTATTTTCTAAAGAAGAATTATTCTTTTCCATTACTTTAAAATTAAAAAAAAATAACATATAAAGTAACAAAAATAAATAATAATATAAAAGGAAAAAATAAAAATTTTTTTTATTTTTTTTCTTATAGTTAAATAATATTAATTATTTTTGATAATATTAATAGAATATACTTATTTAAATATATTTATTAGTAATTATTATATTTTTATTAATTTTATTTTTAATATGTTCAATTTTTTGTAAAATAATATTTTTAACAGATATTAATATTAAAATCATAGAATTATTAATATTATTTTTTAATTACTAAAATAATATAAAAACTTGTTGATAAAAATGAACATAAATTTTATATATGAAGGAAATGAATATCAATTTGATTTATTTTCTGGTGTAACAATTAATTATATTAAAGAATTAGCAGAAAAAATATTTCAATATGAAGAAAAAGGTTTAGATATATTATATAATGACGAAAGTATATCTAATTTTGATGATAAATTAAAAATTTGCGATTTAGTTAAAAATACAGTTAAAACAGTTATTTTTTGTTTAGAAAAAAAAGATATTGCTTTTAAAAATACTATTTTATCATCAAATGAATCAACTAATGATACAAATAATAATAATAAATATTATAATTTTATAAAAGATAAATTTTTTAGATTTAATCGATCTTATGTAAAAACAATTGAAGAAATATCAAATTTTGAAGACAAATTAAATGAATCTTTAGAAAAATTAAGAAAACAAATTAAAGATTTAAAAAATTTGGTTTTAAAGATTAATGAAAAATTAAATTCTTTTTATAATAATAATAGTTATGATAAATTAATTTCAATATTTGATGAAAATAAAACTCAATTATTTACTGAAAAAGACTTAAAAGATTTAAATAAAAAAATAGAATCTATTATTCATAATTATAAATATTTAATAACTCAAAATTATTTTCAAATTAATATAATTGATTATATAAATGAGAAAAAAGATTTTTTAAAATTAATAAAAATTAAATTGTATAAAATTCAAAGTGTAAATAAATATGAAGATATTATTGCATTATTAGAACATAATTTTAATGAATATTTTTCAAATAATGTACCAAAGAATTTAAATATAAATGATATAGATACATTAGATAATCGATATTTACATTCATTTAATGAAGCATTTAATACTTTTAATGAAAATAAAAAAAATTTTTCATTTCCTAAAATAAAAAGTTTTGATTCAAAAAATATTAATAAATTATTATTAGATAATGATACTAAAAAAATAAAATTAATTAAAAAAAATAAAAGTGATATTCATACACAATCTAAGAATTTATCATTACCTTCTACAAATAGAAATAGTAGGAATTCAAATAATACGGAAAGTGTATTATTAAATAAATTACCAAATTTAGATAATGTTGATAATAAAACAATTGATTCAACAATAAATTCAGATTCAAAAAAAACAAAATCTTTAAAGTATCAAATAAATAATTTAAATGAATTAAATGATAATAATTCTAAATATAAATTAAATTCAAAAATTAAAGATTTAGAAAATTTATCATTAAATAGTGAAGTAAGGCCAAAAATAATGGAAAAAAATAATAAAAATATAAAATCTAGAAACTTTCAAAAATTTGATAGTATTAATAGTAAAAATATGACTTTTGATAATTATAATTCTTATAATGAAAAAAGAAATAATAATAAACTTCCATCATTATATGATTCTATTATTAAAAGTAAAGAAAATGATATTGAAAATTTAAGTGAAAGAAATAATAAAAAAAATTATAAAAATTTATCTAATTCTGATATTATAATCATAAACAAAGAAAAAAATGATGAAAATTATTCTATTATTGATTTAAAACAAGTAAAAAATATTGAAAGAGAAAAAGATATTAAAAGTAAATTTAAACCAAAAAATATAGAAAATGAAATTGAAAAAAAAAATGAAGATAATAATAATATTAATAAGAATAAAGAAGAATCTATGTTAATTAAATCAAAAACAAATGATGCAAATTTAATATTAAAAAAACCACATTTAAGTATTAAGGATTCAGATATGATATTATTAAGAAGAAAAACAGATGAAAAAGTTTTTAAATTAACCCATTTTGCTTCACTTAAAAATAATAAATTGAAAAATAATGAAAAAAATGAAAAAAAAGAATCTTTTAAAAAAATAAATTTTATAATAGATAATGGAGATGAGAAAGAAAAAAATATAGAAAAAAATAAAGAAAAAGATTTTGGAAAAAATAAAGAAAAAGATAAAGACAAAAATAAAGAAGATAAAAAAAAAGAGAAAAAGAAAATAAAAGAAGAAGAAAAATTAAAAAATTCAATAAAAGAAGAACAATTATTATCAACAATAAAAACATCATCAAAATTTTCATTTAAACCAGAAAAAAAAGAAAAAGAAGAAAAAAAATTATATCAAAAAAAAAAAAAAAATAATAAAGAAGAAATTGAAAAATTGACAAAAGATTTATTATTATCTAAAGCAAAAGAAAGAATAAAAGTGAAAACTAATAGAAAAGAAAATAAAGATTCTACTATAATAATAAAAAAAAGTAGTGATGAAGAAGAAGAAAAAAAAGAAGAAACAATAATTGATATTTCTGTAGAAGAAAATATAAATGAAGAAACTAAAAAAAAGAAAAAGAAACAAATTAACATATATGATTTTATTATTTAAAATATATTATCATATATATAGTTAAACTATTAAAATGTAAATAATTAAATATTGCTATTTTATTTTTTCTAAAAATAAAAATATTTCTAAAAATATTAAATAAAATAACTTTACTTTTACTAAAAAAAAAAAAACTAAAAAAAAAAAAAAAAAAAAAATTTTTATATTTAAAAAAAAAAACCAATAAAAAAAAATAAAAAAAATAAATTTTTATATTTAAAAAAAACCTTTAAAAAAAAAAAAAAAAAAAAAAACATTAATTTAAAATCATAATAAAAAAAAACCAAAAAAACAAAAAAAAAATTTTTTACTTTTTCCCAGCTTTAACATGACTTTTTAAAGGTTGAACAGTTTTCTCAGTCTTACAATTTTCACAATAAATTTGAGTTAATCTCGTAGATTGATCTTTTCTAATAATAGTTTTAAGTGATTGACAATTTGGACATTGTACATAATCTCTAATATATCTTCTTAAAATAGTTTCAATATCTTTAGAATTAATTCTACTTTTAAGAAAAAATTGATTTTCTCCTCCAATTGTTCCATCAACTCCTAATTCTCCAAGAACATATTGAAATAAATGATCTTGACTTCTATTTAAAACTTTTACAAAATCATCAAAATTAATCCAAGCACTTCTTGTTTTTCCTACTAAATTTACTATTGGTCTTGGCATTTTAAATGTTCCTTTATTTTCTATTGAACCTGAATCACGTATTTTTATCATTTTATATACTCTGTCTAATAAATATTCATATGTGTAAAATTCATCTTTGTTTAATGAATTTTCATTTTCTTTTTCTATTTCTTCTTTTTTTGATTCTTCAGTTTTTTCTTCTTTTTTTTTCTTCTTTTTTATCATAATGTTACTTAAGTCTTCTTGTTCTTGATCTTTTTTTATTTCAGTTCTTTTCTTTTTTTTTACTTTTGAAAAGTCAATTAAAGGTAAAATTTCTTCCATTTTATTTTTTTTTTTTTTGATATGTAATTTTAAAAAAATTATTTTTTTTAATTTTATTTTTTTTTTTTTTTAATATATTTTATTAGTCTTATAATTAAATTATATATTATAATTTTTTTTATTATATACTCGAAAAATTGATTTTTTAAAGTAAAATTATATTTTGTTTTTAATTTGATTTAAATTTGAAAAAATTATTAATCTTCTTCACTAAATAAAGATTGATTATTATCAAATTCCATTTGATTTTGAAAAATATTATTTTCATCATATCCTTTATTAAGTATATTTAAATTATTATTATTTTTATCATCAAAATCTGTTTCTTCAGTTAAAGTTTGTGTATTAGAAAACAATTTTTTTATCTTTTGATAAAATTCATTTATATTTGTTCCATTAAAAATAAATTTTTGCATATCTTCACAATCAATTGGAAAGATACACTAAAGAAATAATTAAAAATATATTTTACTTGTTTATTAGAACAAACTAACATTTGATTTTTTTCATTAAGATATTTTAAAACTAAATTTGAACCACAAGAAGTACAATGAAAATTAGAAAAATCGATAGAATTTTCCATTTATTATTTAATGATAATAATATAAAAAAAATAAAAAAAATAAAAAAAAATAAAATTTAAAAATTCATTTTTAATAAAAATTAATATAAACCAATAAATTTGAATTATTAAATATAATAATACTTTTGAAATAAATTAAAGAAGAAAAATACAGAATTAAAAATTAAAAAAATAAATATGAAATTTCCTTTTATAAAAGGGATTGCTTCAACTGATAAAATAATAAAAAAGCATTTAAATCCAAATGATATAGTATCAAATAAAACTTCTTCATTAAGTCATTTTTTAACAACAAAAAAAGATAGCGCAACTCAATCTTATACTTTAAATACTTTAGATATAAGTCAATCAAATAATTCTCCAAATGGAGTTTTTAATAAAAATTTTACTGATAGTAAATTTAAACCAAATAATATTATTTTAAAGAAAAATTCAATAAAAAAATCAATAGTCAATTCTAAAAATAAAAAAAGAAGCTTTAAAGCTCTTTTCCCTAAAAATACTATTATTCAAATTGAAACTTTAAAAAAAATAAATGATTTTAAAACACTTTATGGATTATATCAATTAAGAATTCAAATATGTAATTTTACTTTAGCTTTATTATCTTTACTTTCTATTTATTGTTCAATTATGGATAATGAATATTTTATTAAAAAATCTTTTATCTTTTTAGAAAAAAAATATAATTTTAAAATTGAAGAAATATTAAAAAAAGAAAATAAAGAAGAAATTTCTTATTTTTATAAATTAATAGAAAAAAGAAAAATTTCAACAGTTGAAAATATATTTAGATGTATAAATTTAATATCATCAATAATATCTTGTATAATAATAACTTTTAAATATTATTATAATATTGGTCTTTTAAAAATGGATAAAAAAATTTCTGAATATAACAATTTTTTTTCTTCAGGAATATTTCATTATTTTATAATAGAATGTATAATAAATTTAATTTCATATCCACCAAAAATAAATAAAGTATTTGAATTATCATCACATACAGTTAGATATTTATATACTTTAAATAGTTTTTTTTTAATTCTTTCTTTTTTAAAAATGTATAATATATTTAGAATATTTTTTATGGCAAGTAAATACAGTTCAAAAATAAGTGAAGCCATTTGTCAAACTTATAAAACAAATTATAATTTATTATTTATTATAAGAGCAGAAATGAATTCAAGACCTTTATTTTTTTTTATTATGATTTTTCTAATTTTTATTTTTATTACAAGTTTATTATTAAGATCATTTGAAGTGTTTGGTTATGATATTATAAAAGGTTATTATGGCAGAAAAGGAAATAATGATTTAAGAAAGTCAATAAATAATTTTTGGTTAAATATAATATCAATAACTAATATTGGTTTTGGGGATGAATTTCCAAGAACAAATTTAGGAAGAATTATAATATTTATGACTTCACTTTTTGGAATGTTTTTTTTAGGTTTTTTAATTGCAAATATAAGTGGATCAAGTCAATTTAATGCAAAAGAAGGAAGGGCTTATTTAAAAATGAAGAAAATATTATCTAAAGAAAATATTTATCATAAAAGTGCAGAAGTGATTAAAGGAATTTTATTTCTTAGAAGAAATACTATTAATATTAAAAATAAATTAGGTGATAAAATTACTTTAATAAAAGAAAGTATGGTTTTACATGTTAAATTTAATAATGATTTAATGAATTTTAATGATGAATTATATGTTGCAAGATTTTATTCTATTCCAATTGTTAATCTTATTAAAAATATGGAAAATAAATTATATGATAATGTTAAAAATTTATCTATTCATTTAAATAAAATTGAAGATATAAATAAAGATTTAATGAAATTAGAAAGAGGTCAAAATAATTTATTAGAAACTTTAAAAAAGATTAATTTACAACAAAGTAAAATAACAAAATATTTATTAGAAAAACATAATAATAATTATTTAAAAAAAGAGCAAATATTTAAAGATGAAGATGAAGAAAAAGAAAAAAAAGAAGAAAAAGAAACTAAACATATGAAAAAAATAGATTTATTTACTTTATCAGTAATGAATACTCCAGTTTCTAGTTATTCAAAAAAAGAAAATACTTTATTAGATTTTCATAGAATTAATCCTAAAAAATTATTTGGAAATAAAAAAAAAAATGATAGTCCTAGCATTAATATGAAAAAAACAATTAAAATAAAATCAAAATTAAAACTTAAATTAGAAAGTAACGCAATAAAAAGTTTAAATGTTTTTGAAAAAAGAGAATTAATTAGATTAAAATTGAATAATCTTGCATTAAAGAAAATTTTTAAAAATTTTAAATTTGATTATATCAAAACTATTCAAATTAAAAAAGTTAATACTTTCAAAGAGAAAAAAAATAAAAATTTAAATAATTTTATTCGTTTAAATTATAATGATGCAAATTATGAAAGTGTGAGAAAAAGGGATATTAAACATTAAATTTTTTATATTATATAAAAAAATTGAATTTTGATTTTATAATTAAATTTCAAATTGTTTGTTATTAGGTAATATAAATTTAATTTCTATAAAATATATAATAAAATAATAATAAAAAGACTAAATATTAAATAGAATTTTTATATTTATTTTTTTATTTATCGATTTTTTTTATTTCTATTTTTTTATTTCTGAAAAAACAGATTTTTTAACTTTAAATTCAGAAACAAATTTACAAATTACTTCAAGTCAATTGAATCAATTTACAAAAAAAAAAATAAAATAATATAAATTGAAAAATCAACTCATAATAGAAAAAGAAAGGAATATAATTTTGAAGTTACATTAAGAAAGAATGAAAATTAAATAGAAAACAAAGATTCAAATGGAGAAATAAATCATAAAAATAAAAAAAAAAGTTATTTTTAGAAATAAAATTAATCATGAAAATAATTTAGTTGATGTTATTTAAATTGTACTATTAAATCATATAATTATATTCCTTCTAAAAATGGTTATAAATGATATTTATAGTTTAAAGAAAAAAAATAAATGTTGTTGTTTGAAAAATTAATTAAAAATTGTTATTTTATAATATTATTTTAATAATTTTTTGTATTATTTTTTTTTAAATTAATTAATAATTTAAAATTACTTAGATAATAGATAAATCTAAATATTCTTGTTTTTAAAATAAATTAATTATTGTTATTGATTTCAAATAAAATAAAATCAAAAATTTTTTATATTAAATTAAAAGATTTAATAAAAAAACTAATTTTAATAAATAAATCATCATTTAAACATTATTTAATCACCTTGATCTCTAAATAAAAATTCTTGAATTTTTGAACCAAAAGCACTTTTTCCCATTGGAATATAAGAAAGAGAATACCAAATATAAGATAATAATTGAATAATAAAAGTTAATATAACATAAAATTTAGAAAAACCAAAAATTCCTAAAAAAAAACAACAAATAATACTTAAAAATAATAAAATAGAAGCTTTTTTTCTTTTAGGAAGAAATAAATTTTCCTTTTGTTTTCTATAATTCATTAAAAATAAAGTTGAACTTAAAATAATAATATTTCCAAAAGTATACCATATTGCAAAAAATTTTTTTCCTCCTATTGGTAAAGTAAATAATTGTGATAATGAACCAATTAATATTATCATTCCTATTATTGAACAAAGTAAAAATCCTATTATTCTTGTTTTTAAATTTAAACTTGAACATATTGAAAAATTATTTGAACCGCCTGATATATTTTGAGCAAAATTTTTCATATTTTTTTTTTAAGTATAATTTTTAATTTTAATTTTTTCTTTAATTTTTTTTACTTATTTTTTTATTTTATTTTAAATATGTTATGTAATTTTTTTTATTAAAATAAAATCATATAAAATACAATACATAATATATTATGATATATATTTTAATTTTTTTTTTTTTATATATTCTTAATTAAATGGGTTTTTATTAAAAATATAAATGGAGAAAGAAAAAAATAAAATTTTGAACATTAATTTTATAAAATATGAATCAAAAACTGCAAGATATTATCCAATGGTAAAAAAAAAAGAAAATATAAAAAATGAAAATAAATCAAAAGAAAAAGAAAAAGAAAAAATGATTTCAGAAACATCAAATCAAAATATAATAAAAGGTAAAAATTCCATAATAAAAAAAAAATACCTTCATTCATTATTAAAATCATCAAGTACATCAAGATTAAGTGAACCAATAAAAAAATCTCCAATAAAATGTTTAACAGAAAGAAATAATTCAAATAATAATTCCCCAAAGAAAAAAAATCCTTTTCAAAATAATTATATTCAATTTCAATCATCAATAAATAATACAAATCAATCAAAATATAAATTAAGAGATAGAATAAAAGTAATAAAAAGATCAAATTCTTATACAAAAATATCAAATAAACTTCATAAAGGATTAATGAAAAGTGAAAATAATTTAATAAAGAATAAAAAAGATTTTAAAAATCATCCTTTTTTATCAAGATTATCATTAAAAACTTTAGAAATTGTTCAAGAAAATATTGAAATTGAAGAAAATGAAGAATTTAGTGTTACTACTTCTGCTTCTAATACTCCTTTAAAAGATTGTAAAAATTATTCTTTTTTGAATAATTATATTAAAACTGTTAGTAATAGAATTTTAGATAAGAAAAAAATTATTAAAAAAAAATTTAATATTCCTTCTAAAGTTATTATTAGAAATAATAGTAGTAATTTAAATTGTTTTCAAAATAAAAATTTTTTTCCTAAAGTTAATAAATCTTATGATTTATTCTCTAAAACTTTTGATTATTCATTTTTAAATAAAAGTGGAAATTTTGATAATGAAATTTGTAATGATGATAATGTAGAATTAGTTAATATTGAAGATTTAATTATTATTGAAGAAAAATATAAAAATTTACAAACTTTTATTTTTCAAAATAATTATAATTTAATTAATAGATCTTGTTTAGAATGGTGGAATTATTATTTTAGTTGTTCATTTAAAGGAAATTTAAGTCAATTATTTATTGATAAAAAAGTAAAAAGTATAATAGAAGAATCAAATACTTTTTCTTTATTATCTATTTTAATAATATATGAATTTTCATTTAAACCAGATTTATTTAGATTATGTTTAAAATTTTTTAAAGGATTATTATTATTAAATAATAAAAATTACTTATTAATATGTAACAATTTTTTATCTAAAATACAAAAAGAATATTTAAATAGTATTTGGGTAGAAAAATTAAAATCAATAACACAAAAAGAAATAACAAATAGAGAATATTACATAAATCAAATAGATAAAAATATGAATGAAATATATGAAATAATAACATTAATTTTATCACCTCATAAATTAAATACAAATATTATAAATTGTCAAATATTAGAAATATTTAATAATTATTCAAAATATTCACATGAAGAAATACATAAAATTTTCTTAACAGATATTTTAAAAATGAATAATAAAGGAGGATCAATATTATATTCAAATTTAAAAAATAGTTATCCACTTAAAAATTACATAATAAAAAAATCTCAAATAAAACCATTAACATTATTTTTAGATTTAGATGAAACATTAATATCATTTATTTATAAAAATGAAAATGAAGGATTATCAAGAATAAGACCTTTTTTATTTCAATTTTTAAATATGGTTAAAAATTATTATGAATTAATTATATTTACAGCAGCAACAAAAGATTATGCAGATCCAATTTTAGATTGTATTGAAGAAAATAGAGGAAATTATTTTAGTTATAGATTATATAGAGAAAGTTGTACTATATTAAATAATTATTATGTTAAAGATATTTCTAAATTTGGAATTGATCTTTCTAAAACTATTATTGTTGATAATATGGCACAAAATTTTAAATTACAAAAAGAAAATGGAATTTTAATTTCATCTTTTTGGGGAGAAGATTTTAAAGATGATTCATTATATTTTCTTGGTAAAATTTTAGTTAATATTTCTATGGAAATGATTGAAAATAAATATTTAATAGATATTAGACAACTTATTTTTAAATATAGAGAAGAAATTTTAAGTCATGTTTCATTAAAATGAATTTATACAGTTAAATATTTATTTTTATTTATATTAATTATGTTCAATATAATTATATTTTTTATATTTTAACTTTTTCTAGAAAGAAATTTGGATATATATAATAAAAATATATAATAAAAAAATAAATGAAAAAAAATCATTAAAATTGACAAAAATTTTTTAAATAAATATTATAAATAAAAAATCGTATTTTTACTTTTTTTCTTTTAACAAAAAATTAATATATAAGTGTATTAATAAACTATTAATAGGATTAGAGAAATTAAGGTTAATAATTAAAATATTTCTTAAAAAAAATAATTCTTAATAATTATTAAATTAAAAAATAATCAAAAAAAGTGAGATAAAAAAAAATTAATTTAAAAATAAATTTCTATTTATTTTTAATT
>JAEEGL011036863.1_pt1 | contig 13592 bp, 14 predicted proteins | sample 9134231 | NCBI WGS metagenome assembly JAEEGL01 (sample SAMN16246548, study PRJNA631951) | gut metagenome | biome: gut microbiome; feature: rumen; material: fiber-attached | host: Bos | place: Iran: Karaj | collected 2018-10
CAATGAAGCCGTCATGCTGGAAAAGTTGATAACTGAAACAGAAAAGGAAATGCAGGCGGTACGGGATGCAGCAAAAGAAAAAGACCTGCAAAAGCTGGATTCCCTGATCCACCACCTGCGCAGTTCGTGGGAGGTGCTCCATTGGCAATCCGTCTCTGCGACCTCATTGAAGGTTGGATTATCGCTATGCAGCAGATGTGTGTGGGAGACAAATGGGAAGTCTATATCCCTGCCGAAATGGGTTATGGCAAGTTCTCACAGCCAGGCATCCCCGGAGGTTCCACCCTCATCTTTGAGATTGAGCTTCTTGGCATTGCGTAAGTACAGGTAACTTTTTAAGCTTAAAAAAATGACCGCACCGAGTATTGAATCATCAACACGAGAAGAGCGTTTGGATTATGTCCTGAACGAATGGAAATGCTTACACAACTGTGAGCTGTGCGGCAAATGCCATGTTCTTAAAGGCCGAAGCGAAGAAACACTCTATGCCGACTATATAGACGGCAAGCGGTCGTATATGGATATAACATTGGAAATAAGAAGCAACAGATAATGGTGTCACAGAAATCCATATATCCATCATTGTTCCCTGAGGAAGAATTGAATGAGAACATTTCTTCTGAGAGGAAAGAGTATGACCTGACGAGTCTCTTCGAGAGGCTGGCAAAGTCAGACTTCCGCAGCCGTTTCCATCTGTCAATGAAAGACAGGGAGTATATAATGGAGAAGGGGTTGCCAACAATACGAAAGCACGCAGAGGACTTCGTGGCAAAAAGACTTGCTCCGGCTGTTATACCGAACGACGGTAAGCAGACTCCTATGCGTGGGCATCCTGTTTTCTTGGCTCAACATGCCACTGGCTGTTGTTGTCGGGGCTGCTTCTTCAAGTGGCATCATATTCCAGCAGGCAGGGCACTGACTAAGGAAGAACAGGAATATGCTGTTGCAGTATTGATGGCATGGATTGAAAAACAGATGAATAAAGGATGAAGATAGATACAACCAATATGTGCTCACACCTTCAGAAGAAGCTGTTTGAACCTGATGGTGTGTATTATCCGATATGGCAAGCCATGCAGGATGATGAGACCTTGACGGCTGTGGTACGGAGCAGACAGCTGCACATCTACAGGAATGGGAAGAAGATTCTCGTTCTGGCAGGCAAGGCACAACCGAAGGTAATACGCGAAGATAAATTGAATGAATTGATAACCCAATAAATAGAATAAGAATGAACCGACGAACGAAGGAAACGCAGAGTAATGCAGGCATTAGCTCTGCTTTACAAGGAGGAGGAAGACCAAAGGTCAAATCATTTGGACAAAAATCGTGGATGCTTCCACAGCCGGTACTGATTATCGGCACATACGACAAGAACGGCAAGCCCAATGCTATGAACGCTGCTTGGGGCGGTCAATGGGACGCAAAGGAGATTATGATTTCCATGGGTGCGCATGCCACCACCGACAACCTGAACGACTGCCCTGATTTCACTGTGGCATTTGCTACAAAACAGACCATGGTGGCTGCTGATTTCGTGGGCATTGTCTCTGCCAAGAACGATGCAGACAAGATGGCGAAGACAGGTTGGAAATGGGAGAAGTCTGAGCATGTCAACGCTCCCGTCTTCACCGACTTTCCCATGACCTTGGAGTGCCGCATCAAGGAAAAGATTGACGAGTCGGAAGAAGGCTACTACATTGTGGCAGAGATAGTCAACATCCTTGTGGATGAGAACTATCTGGCAGAGGACGGCAAGCCCGACATGGAGAAGATGGAACTCATCGTGTTCGACCCGATACATCACGGTTACATCGAACTTGGCAAGACCATTGGAAAGGCATTCTCAGATGGCAAGGCTTTGAAATGATGACACTCAGATACATCTTCCATAGTGGTTTCCTGCTTGAAACGGCTCGGTGCATCCTGGTCTTTGACTACTGGATGGATCCTGCCGATGTCATGAGTGGCTACATGAATACATGTAAACATGTGTATGTGTTTTCAAGCCACTTCCATGAGGACCACTTCACGAAAGCAATCTTCAAATGGAAGAATAGCATCCCCAATATCACATACATCCTGTCAAAGGATATACTCAAACGCCGAAGAGCGCAGAAAGAGGATGCCGATGTATGGATGACCAAAGGAGCGGTATGGGAAGATGAGAACCTGAAAGTGTCAGCTACAGGCAGCAATTACAGTGGCGTGAGCTGGATTGTTGAAACAGAAGGTAAAATTATCTTTCATGCTGGTGACTTGTGCAACTGGTACGCACGCTTTCTTGTTGACGGCACGCCTGAAGGAGAGGTCTTCAGTGAAGAGTTTGGTCAATACATCAATCCAGTGGCAGAGGAAAAACGGTTCCTTGGTGAACTTAAAGACATCCGAAAGATAACCGACTCGTTTGACCTTGTGATGTTCCCTGTGGACGGACGCATCGGCAACGGCTATACGCTTGGAGGGCGTCAGTTTATCGACCGCTTCAAGGTTGGAATGTTTGTTCCAATGCACTTTGTCATGAGTGGGTTTGAGAGTGCTTGGCGCATGGAGCCTTTCTGCAAAGAAAAGGATGTCCCCTTTTGGTGCATCGGGCACGAAGGAGACAGCATAACAATATAATATTAACTAAAGTTTCCCACCCTTTGAAAGGTGGTTTTAGAATGTAAAAATAGATGTAAAATAATGGTCAAAAAATAACAGAAATTGAAGAAAATTTTGTAAATTTGTAGTGATCAAACAACAAGTTTCAAAACCTAATTCAACTTCTGTTATGACTGCAAATTTAGACAAAATTCACGAGATGTACAAACTTCTGAACGATAAAGATCACGTTAACCACGATATTCTTTCGAATTTCGGTCAGTTCGGTCTTGCCCAAACCCTCCGCCGTCTCAATATGGAGAAGCAGCAAGGCGTTTCTGCCGTTCAGCTCATCATGGCATTGTGCCTTTTCCGCATCAACGGTGAGAGCATCTTCAGCATGTACCGCAAGAATTTTCATGACCTCCTGACAACAGGCAAGAACTGCTACTACCGCATGCTCAATCGTGAGACAATGGATTGGCGTACTTTGCTCCTTCGTATGGCAGTACGTTTCCTTGCTATCCTCAAGAAAGAGAATGCCGAGGAAACGAAACAGCCCAAGTGCTACATCATAGATGATACGACTTTGGAGAAGACGGGCTTCAGCATTGAGGGTATCAGTCGTGTCTTTGACCATGTCACCCACAAATACGTCCTTGGCTTCAAACTCAACCTGCTTGCATTCTTCGACGGACGCTCAACCATACCCGTTGACTTTACACTCCATCGTGAGAAAGGCAGTGAGAAGAATTACGGTCTCAGTGAGGAAGAATGTTCTCGTCAGTACTCAAAGAAACGCAGCAGTGAGAATGCTGACGCTGTGAGATTCAAAGAGTTAGACTCCAAAAAGAATGATGCTGCCATTGAAATGATGAAGCGTGCATGGAAAGCAGGCATTCGTGCCGCATATGCTCTTTGTGACACTTGGTACACTTCAGAGAAATTTATCCATGACGTACGCACCATAGGAGGTGGCAAGGTACATTTCCTCGGTATGGCAAAGATGGGCAAGCAACGTTACAAGGTACGCGGATTCCTTGAGAATGCCTACGAACTCATTGCTCGCTATGAACGTACCGAGACAAAGAACTGCAGGAAGTACAACTGCAAGTATTTCTACGTTACAGGTTTCATGGGTGAAGAGGTTGTACGCATCTTCTTTGTAAAGTACGGTATGAACCATAATTGGAACATCCTTATCACCTCTGATATTACCATGAACTTTGAGAAGTGCTTTGAGACATACCAGATCAGATGGAACATTGAAGTACTGAACAAAGAGAGCAAGCAGTATCTTGGACTCGGCACATACCAGGGACGTGACTTTGATGGTCAGGTTGCGGATTGTACACTCTGTTATATGACCTATCTCGTAATGGCGGTGGACAAACGACTTAATGATTATGAGACCTACGGGGCTCTGTTTGAACATCAGCGTGAGGACTTGATGGCACTTACACTTTGGAAGCGCATCCTTGATATAATCATGCGTATAATGAAGGCTCTTGCGGAACTTATCGGCATTTCTGCCGAAGAACTCGTAGAAACCCTCATCAGAGACGAAAAATCCCTAGCCAAGTATGAGGTGATGCTCAACGCACTGGAAGAGTACGAGGAAGCTGCGTAATCATTATGTATAACATATTAAACATATATTCAATTAGTTAAATCAAATTAATCCACCATATAAAGGGTGGGAAACTTTAGTAATTAATAAAGCAGAAATAGGAGCCATTACCATTCTTCCTTACTTTAAACTAAAGAATGATGACGAGAGCGAGATAGACTCTTCGACATTTATCTCCAAGACAAAATCTGCACTGGCTTACTATGAGAACAATATAAGTAAAAATGATTCCATTGATGCCCTCTATTTCTTGGCAGACAACATGACCAATACTTACGAGAACCATGAAGGTGGTTCTGCTCAACAAAATGATGCTCATCTCATTGAGTTCCTTGCCGCTACAGCGATAGTAGATTTTAGCAACAAAGCTCACCCAAATACTGCAAACAAAGAGCTTGGTTTAAAAGACGTATCAGGTGGTGCCATTACATTTGATTCTTTCTATGACAAGCAAAAAATGATGCTTTTTGCACCTCTCACAGAATTTATGATGATGGCGAACTGTTTAACTTACAAAATGAGTTATTACTCTTCGAAGGATTTCAATGCTAATAATGATAACTTTAATGGCTTATACAATTCTTCATTTATGTCAGAATTACAATCTATGGCCGCTTTATTCATTGAATGGTTAGACGAAATGAAAAGGAATAAACGTCCGTTGGATTTGTTTAACCTAAATGCAAAAGACAAGCCGTTTGATATTGTAACGGGCTGTAAGCCAAAGAAAATTGTAAGTCTAAAATCGGACTATGACCTTGTTACAGATAGACTAAATTCTGCTGTAAAAAAATGCCAAAGTAGCGATGACAATGACAAGTTCTTGGAAATGTTTTATCTTGGTATGTCGAAATTGTTTAATGAGAAATTTAATGCTTAACCACTATGTCAAAAGTATTTAGATTATATAAAGAAGGTACCACCACCTACCAGGGGTGGAATGAGAGCCCGGCATTTCCTTATAATTCAAATGCACGAGATACCATTGAGGATCCGGATGGCGCCAGTGCAAAGAACGAAATAACATCAATCCCGTCACCCTTTGCCCGAATAGATTTAGTTAAAACGGCATTTAGGGAAGTTTGCCGTAGAGCCACTAAGAATATAAAAGAGCTGGATGGTAATACCATTTTTCACAAGATGGTATCTGATTCATTGGATGTTGGAGAGATATTCTTCAACATAGACAAGTTTAAAGACAAAATTGAAATCATCACATGGGATCCTTCTTCAATGATTCCAGCACTTAAAGATGATAACAATGTCAGTCATTATTATGTTGCTGATGCATTGGATAAGTATTTACAATCGGATGCCAAGACTTATAATTTTGGGCAATTAAAGAATATCTACCTTCTAAATTATACTAATGGTCCCGATGAATTGAATATTATTGTTGCTACTTCTCCCGCAACACTTTTCTTTAGCGGAGCCAATGACCTTGAATATATACAAGATATTTTCTTTGCGAATAACGACCGACCTTTCGATGGTGATTATGCAGCCCTATACAATCGTGATTTTGATTATATAAAGGCATGGTGGACATTGCGAAAAACGATTCCGTCTTTCTCCAATCTCTTCCCTGAAATAGAGTCCTACCTGAATCTAACATTTAAGGCCATCTCCGACCAGCAGGTTAAGAACAAATTAAATGCTATAACGTCGGCATCAGCAAAGGACTTTGATTTGATTGACGTACAGACACATCAGCAAAGCAATCAGGTCGAAGTGCTTGGTACCGTATTGTTTAAGAAAAAAGGTAGGTCTGAAATAGAAAATGAGTTTACAATACGTCCTGAGCGGTCTGTTGTTGGGGTCAAACCACTTGTACTACCGGTTGAATCTGGCAACAAGTATTCAAACCTTCAGTATGCTAACGGTGCTTGGGGTAATACAAACAAAGCACCATACAAACCCATCATAGCGGACATTGAGAGAAGAACACTCCCTTATGATGGTTCTGTATACTCGTATCTTACAATTAGCGATTTTCTTGAAGACACAATAGTTAAGGTACCTCATACCCTCAATAAAAAGTACTTCTTTAATGGAAACTTGAATGAGGTAGAACCAATGACATCATTCCTGCTTCCTATCAAACCTCTGTATTTCCGTTATTTCTCGATAGAGACATTGAATTCTACAATGCCAGATGGGAAATTTGCTTTTGAAATGGAATCCATAGCAGGAGGTTCTGTAAACGTTATTATCCGTATTCCAATCAAGGGTAATGGCAATATCAGCTACATTGAGTTTCAGCGAATCTATTATTCACAGCGTCATGCCGATGTATCTGAAACTGAGAACTCCGGTGGTATGACAACCTTCGACTTTACTGGTTTGGTAATGCCGAGTGTGAAATTCCAAAATGAGGAGGATGCTATATATACAGTATCATGTGTTAGTACTTTCTCGAATCAGTTCCGATTCGAATTTTACCGTGAAAGTGAAATCATACGTAACATCCCTGTGGATTGTAGAAATAAAGAAAAAGGATTATTTGGATTTAAGGCAGAAACCTACACCATTCAAAATAGTAATTTTGACTTTATCAGAGTCTCAAATAAGAGCGGTATCAGCAATGTCATAATTCCCAATTTCCTTATTCATCAAAATTTGGATGATTACGAGTTTTCTGTTGATTTGGGAACTTCTAATACTCACATTGAATTCAAAAACTCAGATAGCAACAATTCTGATTCCTTCAATTATAAAGATTCTGAAGCTATCTTCAGTACGTTCTTCATCCAATCATATCGTGAGATTCAAGGTAAGTTGATACCTCTTGATTTGCGAGACGAAAACGACTTAATGGTTCGAGACTTCATACCAACTTCGGTTGGGACAAATTCTGATTTCTCATTCCCTACCAGAACAGCCTTGTCATATGCAAAATCAACTGATTGGACAGAAAAACTTAGAACGTTTGGCTTGATAAATTTCGACATTACCTACAACAAAAAACTTGGTATTGCATATAATGCTAAACCAATGGTGAATATAAAATGGAGCAGCAAGCCAAATGCCCAGTCTGCCATGCAAGCATACATCCGCAATATCATGATGATTATTCGTAACAAAGTGATTGCCAACAATGGCAACCTTGCTCGTACGAAAATCACCTGGTTTTATCCGAATAGCATGTCGCCGCGCCGTCTTTCTCAGTTAAGGACAGCATGGAATGATTCATATTCAGAATTGTTCAATCGAGAGGGCACAACAAGAAACCTCTCGGAGTCGGTTGCTCCTATCCAATTCTACTTCCGTAGATATGCAACTGCTACGAATCTTGTTAATGTTGATATTGGTGGAGGAACTACAGACATTGCTTTCTCATCTAATGGAAAAGTGGAGTATATTACTTCATTCAAATTCGCTGCCAACTCTCTCTTTGAGGATTCTTTCTCCGATATTAACCCGAATAATGGTATCGTGGACTGGTTTAAGAATGATATTCTTGGCCTCCTTCAATCAAAACCAGAGTTGAATGAACTTGTCAATATTTTCAATAGCAACGTGGGACAGCCTGCAAATATGGCCTCATTCCTATTTTCGCTGAAAGACAATTCTGCTACGAGAAGTCTTGCTCAAAACAACATTGACTTCAACAAGGTTCTGCAAAATGACACGAAGTTTAAAATAGTATTCATTATTTTCTATACCGCCATTATCTATCACATTGCGCAGATTGTGAAGACAAAGGGGCTAAAAGCACCACGTCACATAGCATTCAGCGGTAATGGTAGTAAGATTATCAGCATTATTTCATCCGACCCAAAGATTCTTGGTAAATTCACGAAGGTTATCTTCGAGAAAGTGCTAGGCACAGAATATGGATCAGTTCTTGATATCCTTGGTTTGGAACAAGGCTCAAATCCCAAAGAGTCAACCTGCAAGGGTGGCTTGATTGCTGTTGAAGCATATGATGAAGAACCAGAGACACTGGTTCTCCGTGATTCTTCCGGTAAACTTGCAAATACCGATGATACGTATGCTTCTATTTCTGATGCTCATAAGGCTGAAATTGTGAAGACAGTTAAAGACTTCTTCCGATTTGCGCTGACAGAAATCCCCTCTACATTCAATCTTGATAACAATTTCGGTGTTGATAATGTCACCATGAAGATTGCAAAAGAAGAATGTACAAAGGATTTGGAAACTTACCTTGACAAGGGTATAGAACTCTCTATCAAAGAGTCTGGTAATAAGGATAACCCAATCGAAGATGCTATAACATTTTACCCGATTAAAGGTGTTCTACAGTCTCTTTCAAACAAAATACAGGAGTATTACTTAGAAAATCCATGCAAATGAAAAAGCTATTAAATCTCATTATATGTACAGCTATTATCATGGCAGTATCGTCCTGTGATTTCTTTGGGGACGACAATTCTCAAAATGACGACTCCAAGAAACCATCTTCGATTGAAGGACTTGCGCCAGAAATAAAAGAACACTTTGTTGCGCAAGACTCTTTAATGAAAGAGCTCGTGAACAAAGTGGACACTTTGGCTGCTGCTCTTAATCAAACTCAAAAAGAGAACTCTGAATTGAGAGCAAAAATTGAAAGCATTCAAAGCCCAAGAAGCACATGGGCATGGATGTCCATAGGCGCCATTGCACTATCGATAATAGCACTCCTTTTGGCACTTTTTAGACGAGGATTGAACGAGCATGAAGTCCGTGCTGTAGTAGGCGATCGCTTGGATAGTTCTCAAAGAATAAAGGACTTGATTTTCAATGTCAAGACCCTCAAAAATGATGCGCAACGTTACTCTCGAAACGCTCAATCTACCTCATCGTCATCTGAAAATTCAGACATGCGATTGCGTCAAGTAGAAAAGAAACTCGAAAAAATTGTTAATTATATTAGTGGACAACAGCAAAATGTCCAGGCGCAGGCATCAACACAACGACAAGAAACTCAGAAATCGAATCAGACTGAGACGCAACATCGTGTTGGATATGCAAGAATCGATAGTGAAAATTACTTCACAACGATTTATGACTCAAATCAAGAAGGTTGTGCCTTTAAAATTTCCTTCAAGAATGAGTCACATGGAGAATTCACAATTATTTCGTTGGACAGAATCTCATCAAGTAACGATTGGCAGCAGAAAATAGAATGCAGCGGTGTATCTATCAAGGACGCATCAGATTATCGTGTTGAAGAACTGGGAGTATGTAAGAATATTGGTAATAACACCTGGGAAGTAACAAAACCACTAAAAATCAGATTGCTTAAGTAAAAATGTCACTATTAGTTTTAATAATAGTAGCGTTCATTATCGCGCTACAGATTTTCTTTTTCGTGAAGAATGTGCTCCGTATGCAGGAGTACAAACAGATTTTTGCAGATGAAAGTTCATGGGGAATTGCACATAATTCTGAAACGAAATTCGTCTCAGGAATTTATGGTAAGGGTAACAATATATTTGAATCTATCAAAGATTCTATCAATAAGTATCTAGAAAACAACTCGGGTTCGGTAATTGAATTCTCACTTCTCAAAGATGCGGTGGATCGTCACTGTGATTCTGTAGAGAATGACATTAACACACTAACACCGACACCTTTGTATTGCGGTCTTGCAGGTACAATGGCAGGCGTAATTGTTGGCTTAGGTTCCCTTATTACAACTGGAAGTATCACAGACCTTCTTTCATCTGGTTCTGGCGATTTTGGCAGTGCTGCGAACGGAGTAAACGACCTCCTATCGGGCGTGGCTTGGGCTATGCTTGCTAGTATCATGGGGATTTTGCTCACCACAATAGCTTCCCTCTTATTTAAGAGGTATAAGCTACAAGGAGAATCAGGAAAGAACACCTTCCTCGCATGGCTACAAGCCAAATTGTTGCCAGAGTTACCCTCTGATACTTCTGATGCTCTCAACCGTATGGTTAAAAATCTCAACAAGTTCAACAATACGTTTGCAGACAACACTTCATCACTACGTGGTGCTTTACGCGAAGTGAATGAATCCTATCGTATTCAAGGTGACATCATCAAAGCCGTGCATGACATGGATGTGATGAAAATGGCTAAGGCTAACGTGCGTGTGCTTGAAGAATTGAAAGAATGCACAGATAAACTTGAACAGTTTAATAAGTATTTGAATGACATTCATGGCTATACCGATGCCATCCACACATTCACTACTCAGTTTGAACAAGAAGCAAACCGATTGCACGTGTTGGAAGAAATCCAGCAATATTTTTCACGGCACAAAGCGGAAATCGCAAAAGATGCAGCAGATTCCGATGTTGCTCTAAGAGATGCCCTTCGCTCATTAAGAGAGTCGTCTGAGTCAAATTCAAAAGAATTGAATAGCATATTTGTGCAACAAGCAGAGGACTTTAAACGTATATTGAAAGAAGAAAAAGAATCGTTTGAGCGGGTTAACCAAGATTTGCAAACACAGTTCTCAAATCAGCTCAAAGAGATTCCTATGCTTGAGCAAAAACTAGCAGATGTGGCTGAAATACCGCAGAAAATTGACGATATGATTGCCCGACTTGAACAAGCGAATAGTCAGCTATATTCCAATTTCTTGTTTTCTACAAGAGAGACACTTATTCAATTTGCAAAAGCCAGTAAAGAGAATAAAGAAACAACCCCTTACTCCTCAGTATCAACAACTCATAGGACGAGTTGGGTTGTCATTGTGTGTGCTGTTTTGATAGCAATAGCCTGTACCGCAAATACTATTCACAATATATGGTTTTCCGACAAGGATTATCAGGTGCCTGCTGCCAAACAACAAGACAATTACTATCAAGAACCCTTTGTTTCTGACTCAATTACAAATGACACCACAGCTATAGGTCCTGTGCATTAATTCCAATGAAGAGCGATTGTTATGGCAGAAAAGAGAGAATCCTTCTTTTGGACAAGCTATTCAGACCTGATGACAAGTCTGTTCTTTATTATGCTAACCATGTTCGTGTTAGTCATTGTGCTATTACACAAACGAATGGAAGCAACGGAGAGGCAACTTGAAGAAATCAAGAAAGTAGAGGCTTCAACAAAAGACTTAAATCCAAAGTATTTCAATTATCGTCCTGAATACAAGAAATATGTCTTGAACATTGAGGTAAAATTTCCAACTGGAAGAGGAAATATAAATGAGATTGATGCAGCAAAATTGGAGCCATTATATGAGGCAGGAAGAGAAATCCAGCAGTTTATCGCAGACCATGAGAATTATCAATATCTGCTGATTATCGAAGGGCAAGCTTCTGACTTAAAAGATGGATTTAAGAGAAATTATGAGTTGAGTTATGAACGTGCTTTGGGACTAATAAGATATTGGATGCAAATAAAAGGTCTGAAGTTTGGGAAAAATTGCGAAATTCAAATTGCGGGAAGTGGAGATGGAGAAATAGCTACTCATTCCATGCGAGAAAAAGAAGAGGTAAAAAACCAGCGTTTCTTAATTCATGTATTACCTAAAAACATTATCAAAGATGAAGAAAAGTAGTATTTACATATCAGTGTTCTTGATTCTTCTCCTTGGTTCTTGCGCCCACAAATCTGGCCGTCATGGTCATGATAACAACCGCAGTCGTTCGACAACAATAGTGAAAAACCAAAACAGTGACAGAAGAGAACGTAAAGTTGGGGGGCACACCAAGGTCAGTATGCGCAAGGAAGGCGGAGTTTATCTTGTACCTATTACTGTAAATGGTTTAAATCTTGACTTCATTTTTGACACTGGTGCATCAAGCATTAGTCTGTCATCAGCAGAAGCTATGGTGATGCTAAGACAAGGGCAGATTACACAGGATGACATTGTAGGGCAGCAACAGTTTCAAGATGCTACAGGTGGTGTTTCTGTTGGGACAATCGTCTTGCTTCGCACTGTCCAGATTGGTGATATTACTCTTGAAAATGTCGAAGCATCCATTGTTGACAATATCCAAGCCCCATTGTTACTTGGTCAAACAGCATTGGCTAAATTTGGCAAAGTAACCATTGATTATAATCATAATACGATAGAATTCAATTAGTCTGTATATTATCAGAAAGAAGGTATATGCAAAGAGAGCTTGTCATATTGATTATTCTGAATGTTCTTATCATCCCAATGATTTCGTGCAGTCATTCTAGTGGCAAGGACAGAAGATATTCAATTGATAACGAGCAATTATCTCTTGAAAATTCCATTACCATAATAGGACAGCCTGATACTGAAGAAAATGAGCCGTTGATTATTAAAAGCACATTAGATTCAGTTTTAATAATATGTAGGCCTGCACCGTTATCTCTTATTTCAGAGAAACTAATAGAAAAGACAGCCTACATTGTTTCTTACAACAAAGACACCAAGATACCTAATTGGGTAGCTTGGCACCTGACTGCTAATCATACAGACGGACCTATTAGAAGAATGAGTAACTTCTACGAGGAAGAAGGTGTTGCTTGTCCACGAGCTACTCTAGAAGACTATCGGGGAAGTGGTTGGTCACGTGGCCATATGTGTCCAGCTGGTGACAACAAATGGAATGAGACAGCTATGTATGAATCATTCAGCCTCGTTAATGTATGTCCCCAAAATGCAAGCCTAAACAGTGGAGTGTGGAATAGCATTGAGATTGACTGTAGAAGGTGGGCAAACAAATTCGGTAGTGTCTATATCGTATGTGGACCTTTGTTTTATAACAAAAAGCATGAAACAATTGGAGAGAATAAAGTGGCTGTACCAGAGGCATTCTATAAAGTCATCCTATGTTTGCAAGGAAAACCGAAGGCAATAGGCTTTGTTGTCAAGAACAATGCTGGAACAAAGAAAAAGGACCAATATGTAAATACAGTGGATGAAGTAGAACGAATAACTGGCTATGATTTCTTTCCGTCACTACCTGACAGCATTGAGGAAAAAGTTGAAGCTTATTCAAATTTGGAAGATTGGAGGTGATGATGGACTTTACCAAAAGGCCCGGCGAAGTGGCCGCCCCTTGGTACACGGGCAATTTCGAAGCCACTTGGCGCGATGTGCTGGAGGGCTGTCAGGCGCTATTAGACAGATTTGCAAGATAGAAATGGGAGCAACACCGCTATGGATGCTGCTCCCAATTGTTTTTTAGATATTTCAATCCTTTTTGACAAAGCCCTGTCAGGACTTATGAGACCTCGATGGCCTTGGTGACCTTCTGCTTCGGCTCGGTCTTCGGCATGGTGACGGTTAGGATGCCGTCTTCGACCTTGGCAGAGATCTGATCCTTCACCACATCATCCGGCAGCGTGTAGTTCTGCTCGTAGTTAGAATAGCTGAACTCACGGCGCAGATAGTGATGGTCCTTGTCCTCATGCTTGTGTTCCTGTTTGTTCTCAATAGCGATGGTGAGGTTGCCCTCGTCATTGATGGCTACGCGGC
>JAEEGL011418271.1_pt1 | contig 13592 bp, 9 predicted proteins | sample 9134231 | NCBI WGS metagenome assembly JAEEGL01 (sample SAMN16246548, study PRJNA631951) | gut metagenome | biome: gut microbiome; feature: rumen; material: fiber-attached | host: Bos | place: Iran: Karaj | collected 2018-10
AATATGGATAACAGAGTTTACATTTTTGACACTACTTTAAGGGACGGCGAACAAGTCCCCGGTTGTCAGCTCAACACCGTCGAAAAAATTCAAGTCGCTAAACAACTTGAAAAACTCGGCGTGGACATTATTGAAGCCGGTTTTCCGATTTCCTCGCCCGGCGACTTTAATTCGGTGGTAGAAATTTCAAAAGCCGTAAGCGCACCAAGAATTTGCGCCCTCACACGTGCCGTTGAAAAAGACATTGACGTGGCCGCCGACGCACTAAAATTTGCAAAACTCAAACGCATTCACACGGGTATCGGTACGTCCGACTCTCACATAAAATACAAGTTCAACTCCACACGCGAAGAAATTATTGAACGCGCTATCAGAGCCGTTAAATACGCTAAAAAATACGTTGAAGACGTGGAGTTTTACGCCGAAGACGCAGGAAGAACCGATAACGAATATCTCGCACGCGTCGTAGAAGCCGTTATCAAAGCCGGCGCAACAGTTGTAAACATTCCTGACACAAACGGTTATTGTCTGCCCGCTGACTACGGCGAGAAGATAAAATATCTTTTTGAACACGTTGACGGAATCCAAAACGCAACTATTTCAACGCACTGTCACAACGACCTCGGAATGGCAACCGCTAACACAATGTCAGGCATTTTGAACGGTGCCCGTCAGGTGGAAGTTACGATTAACGGTATCGGCGAAAGAGCAGGCAACACTTCACTCGAAGAGATTGCCATGATTCTCAAATGCCATTATAACCTCGGACTTTCAACAGGAATCAACACCGAGTTCATTTATCCGACTTCAAGAATGGTCAGCAAGTTGATGAATATGCCCGTTCAGCCAAACAAGGCTATCGTCGGCAAAAACGCTTTTGCTCATTCGTCGGGAATCCATCAAGACGGCGTTCTTAAAAACAAAAGCACTTACGAAATTATCGACCCGAAAGACATCGGTCTCGAAGCCGATTCTATCATTTTGACAGCCCGCAGCGGAAGAGCGGCTCTTAAACACAGACTTTCGGTTCTCGGTTATAATTTCAACGTTGAACAACTTGACGGCATTTATCAAAAATTTCTCGAAATGGCTGACAAGAAAAAGGAAATCAACGACGAAGACCTTTTGCTGTTAGTCGGCGTGGACGTTAAGAAAAATGCCCGCATTAAAATTGACTACTTGAACGTAACTTGCGGTGTTAATTGTAAACACGTTGCCTGCCTCGTGCTTGACATTGCGGGCGAAAAATTTGAGGAATGTTCTTCGGGTAACGGTCCCGTTGATGCCGCTGTCAAAGCCCTGAAAAAAATCATCACTCGTGAAATGATTCTTCAAGAACTTAACATTCAGAGCATTAACAAAGGCAGCGACGATACGTGCAAAGTTCATGCGCAAGTAGAATATAACGGCAAACGTTACTACGGTTTCGGCTCTGACACCGACATTGTTGCGGCAACAGTTGAGGCTTACGTAGATTGTATTAACAAATTTGACATTAATAAAAATTAAACAAACATAATGAATACTTTATTTGATAAAATTTGGGATTCGCACGTTGTTTCAATCGTGGAAGACGGTCCTACACAACTTTACATCGACCGTTTGTATTGCCACGAGGTAACATCGCCCCAAGCATTTGACGGCATGAGAGCACGCGGATTAAAATGTTTCCGCCCTGAAAAGATTTTCTGTATGCCTGACCACAACACTCCGACACACGATCAGGACAAGCCGATTGAAGACCCCGTTTCTAAAAAACAGGTTGACGCTTTGTCAAAAAACGCCGCTGAATTTGGTCTCAATCACTTCGGAATGATGAACGAGAAAAACGGTATCATTCACGTTGTTGGCCCAGAAAGAGGACTTTCGTTGCCGGGTATGACGATAGTTTGCGGCGACTCGCACACTTCAACTCACGGTGCTGTCGGCGCGGTTGCTTTTGGTATCGGTACATCAGAGGTTGAAATGGTTATGGCCTCACAGTGTATCCTTCAACAAAAGCCCAAAAGCATGAGAATCAACGTTAACGGAACTCTCAAAAAAGGCGTTACGGCAAAAGATATTGCGCTTTATTTGATGTCGCAACTTTCAACTTCTGGCGCAACGGGATATTTTGTTGAATATTCGGGTTCGGCAGTAAAAGATTTGACCATGGAAGGCAGATTAACGCTTTGCAACCTTTCAATCGAAATGGGCGCAAGAGGCGGTTTTATCGCTCCCGACGAGAAAACGTTTGAATACTTAAAAGGTCGCGAATACGCTCCGAAAGGCGAGGCTTGGGACAAAGCCGTTGCATATTGGAAAACGTTAAAATCAGGCGATGACGCAGTTTTTGACAAAGAATTGAATTTCAAGGCAGAAGACATTGAACCGATGGTAACATACGGTACAAATCCGGGCATGGGCTGCGGCATTTCTCAGAATATTCCTTCAATTGATACCGTTGACGAGGCTGGCAAAGAAAGTTATTTGAAAAGTCTCAACTACATGGGCTTTAAACCGGGAGAGAAACTTCTCGGCAAAAAAGTTGATTACGTATTTTTAGGCGCATGTACAAACGGCAGAATTGAAGATTTCCGCGCATTCGCAGACTTAGTAAAAAAATCCGGCAAGAAAAAAGCCGAAGGCGTAACCGCTTGGCTCGTACCGGGTTCATGGCTCGTTGACAAACAAATCCGCGAAGAAGGTCTCGACAAAGAATTAGAAGCCGCAGGTTTTGCTATCCGTCAGCCGGGCTGCTCAGCATGTCTTGCTATGAACGATGACAAAATCCCCGCAGGAAAACTCTCTGTCTCAACCTCTAACCGTAACTTTGAAGGTCGTCAAGGACCCGGCGCTCGCACCGTCTTGGCTTCACCACTCACGGCAGCCGCAGCAGCAGTAACCGGCGTTATAACAGACCCGCGTACATTATTGTAATGTTTAACCGCTCGCCGCGGAGGCGTTCTTTCTTGAAAGAAAGAACCAAAGAACTTTCAATTATTTTTAATTAGTACCGGTCTTAAAACCGGTACTAATTAAAAATAGTATAAAAGTTTTCCGGTTCCCTTTTACAAAAGGGAACGCCCGGCGGCGAGCCGAAAAAAAATTAAAACAATGAAACAGAAATTTGATATAATAACGAGTACCTGTGTTCCGTTGCCGCTGGAAAATGTGGACACGGATCAGATAATACCTGCGCGTTTTTTGAAAGCGACGACGAGGGAAGAGAAGTTTTTTGGTGACAATTTGTTTAGGGATTGGCGTTACAATTCTGACGGCAGTTTGAACAAGAATTTTGTTTTGAACGATCCGACATATTCGGGTGAGGTTTTGGTAGCGGGCAAGAATTTTGGTTCGGGTTCGAGCCGTGAACACGCTGCGTGGGCTATTGCCGGATATGGTTTCAGGGTTGTGGTTTCAAGTTTTTTTGCTGACATTCACAAAAACAACGAGTTAAACAACTTTGTCTTGCCGGTAGTTGTAAGTGAAGGCTTTTTGGCAGAACTTTTTGATTCGATAAAGAAAGATCCAAAAATGCAGGTAAAAGTTGATTTACCGAATCAGACGATTACCAACCTTGCAACGGGAAAAAGTGAAAAATTCGACATCAACGGTTACAAAAAACATTGTCTTATGAACGGTCTTGACGATATTGACTATCTCTTAACCGTTAAAGACAAAACCGAGAAATACGAAGAAAAAGCAGTGAAATATTAGTTCAATTTTTCCATACAATAATTAAATCCGCATTTGCATCAAACAACTGCAAGTGCGGATTTTTTTATAAATTATTGTTTTTTTTAAAAAAAATGTAGAATAAAAAAAAATTTGCATTTAGGGGAAAATTTTTGTAATTTTGCGAACATTAAAAAATTAGATTATGGAGTTTTTACGGGTGTTTTTGGTTGTTTTGGTGATAATGGCGTTATGCTTTTTAGGATTAGGAATACAGATTTTTTTCAGCAAGAAAAAGCGTTTTCCTCAATACGAAGTCGGTGAAAACGAAGAAATGCAAAAACGCGGCATTTATTGTATGCACCAAATGCAACAAATGATTGACAACGAAATCATTTACAAAAACAAACACGCAAATTGCGAAGGCTGTGCATTAAGAACTGAAAATTGCGGTTTCAAAAAATCAAACGCATAAAAATTAAAAATGGTAGAAATACTTGATACTACACTGCGCGACGGTGAACAGACGGCGGGAGTTTCTTTCAACGCCCATGAAAAACTCGCAATCGCCCGTAAGTTGTTGGACGATATAAATGTAGACAGAATTGAAGTGGCCTCAGCGCGGGTTTCTTCGGGCGAGTTGGAAGCGTTCAAAAAAATCTGCTCTTGGGCTGACAACGCCGGACAAATTGACCGCGTAGAAGCCTTAGGATTTATTGACAACGGCATTTCAATAGATTGGATTGCTAATGCAGGCGGAAAAGTCATAAATTTACTTTCAAAAGGTTCGCTCCGTCATGTTACAATGCAACTCAAAAAATCCAAAGAAGAACATCTTGAGGACATTAAACGCAATATCGAATTAGCTAAAAACAAAGGGTTAGAGGTCAATCTCTATCTTGAAGACTGGTCAAACGGCATGATTTCATCGCCGGATTACGTTTATTATATGCTTAATGGTCTGCGAGATATGCCGATAGAACGCTTTATGTTGCCTGACACTTTAGGCATTTTAACGCCTGACAAAACAGAAGAATTTTGCAAAGCGATTGTTTCTGCTTATCCTGACAAAAAGTTTGATTTTCATGCACATAACGATTATGACATGGCAGTTGCTAACGTTTATGCGGCTTTGAAAGCGGGCGTAACGGGTATTCACACCACTGTTAACGGACTCGGCGAAAGGGCAGGAAATGCACCGCTTGCTTCTGTACTCGGAATTTTGAACGATTATTTGGAAATTGACAACAATCTCAACGAACACAGAATCACTGATATATGCCGTTTTGTTGAAACGTTTTCGGGCATTAGAATTCCTAACAACAAACCGATTGTGGGCGAAAGTGTTTTTACTCAATGCAGCGGCGTTCATGCTGACGGCGACAACAAAGCAAACCTTTATTTCAACAAATTATTGCCTGAAAGATTCGGACGCGTGAGAACGTATGCGCTTGGCAAAATGTCAGGCAAAGCAAATATCAACAAAAACCTTGAAGAACTCGGCATTCATTTGAATCCCGAACAGATAAAACTTATTACAAAACGTATAATCGAGTTAGGCGACAAAAAAGAAAACGTTACGACGGAGGATTTACCGTTTATAATTTCAGAGGTTTTAAGGGACGGTTCTTTGATTCAAGAACACGTTAAAATCATAAATTACAGTCTGAATCTTTCGCTCGGATTAAAACCCGTTGCAACACTCAAAATCTCGATTGACGGTTCTGAATACGAGGCAACTTCACCGGGCGACGGTCAGTATGATGCGTTTATGAAAGCATTATGGAAGATTTACGACAAACTCGGCAAAACACACCCGATACTTGCGGATTATAAAGTTTCAATACCGCCGGGCGGCAAAACAGATGCTTTGGTGGAAACGGTTATCACATGGAACAACAACGGACAACTTATTCACACCCGCGGACTTGATGCTGACCAAATCGAAGCCGCTATCAAAGCGACAGTTAAAATGCTGAATTTAATAGGATAAAAAAATAGAATCTGCAATTTTTTCCATCTTGCAGATTCTATTTTTTTTAGTTTTATACTCTCAGAAAAAATTAAAATTCATTTCAATCTTAAAAATTCCTGACAATTATCAGGCGTAATTGTTTCAAATATTGCATTAGGATAGTTTTGAATAAAATCATGCGGCATTTTAGCAACTTTGCCCGGCTTTTCTTTAAATTCAAATGCCATAATTTTGCCGTCAAGTTCTTCAATTAGGTCTATTTCCTTCATTTGCAATGTACGCCAAAAATACAATTGCGCAAAATTTCCAAGATAAAAATTGCGTTTCATACGCTCCGAAATCATAAGATTCTCCCAAAGCGCACCCCGATCGTTACGACTATCAAGCGGCGCAAAATTGGAAATCAAAGCATTACGAATACCATTATCCCAAAAATAAATTTTTTTGCCTTTTTTTATTTCGTTACGCATATTGCGCGAAAAAGAATCAAGTTTAAATATTATAAAACATTTTGACAACAAACTTATGTATGTTTCAACAGTTGCCTTATCAATTCCGATTAGATTACTAAGCTCGTTGAAAGAAACCTCACTGCCCACTTGCAAAGCAAGAGCTTTGACAAGTTTTTGCAAAACTTCCGGCTTTTTTATTCCTCTATAACTCAAAATATCTTTGTAAAGATAGTTGTTTACAAGTCCCGATAAAATCCGCCGTGCATCATTCGGAAAATTTACAACATCCGGATACGTTCCGTAAATCATTCTATTTTCAAGCATTTTGTTCTCATCATGAGAGCAAGTATGAGCAGAAAGTTCACCGAGAGAAAACGGAAATAACTGATATTCAATAAGACGTCCCGTTGCAGGTTCATTAATACGTCCCGAAAGTTCAAATGAAGACGAACCTGAAACAATAATATGTGTTTTAAGTTTCAGATCACCTATTTTTTTCAGTATCATTCCTATTTCATTAATACGCTGAGCCTCGTCGATAAATACAAAATCATAGTTGGAAAGAATATTTTTCAAAACAGTAGAGGATTTATCCTCAATTACAGCTCTGTCTTCCTCATCATCACAATTGAGAAAAAGTTTTTTGCCCTCAGATGGTAAATGTTGAATCATAGTTGTTTTACCTACCTGACGAGCACCCATAACAACGATAATTTTTCCGCGATTAAAATCCTCGGAAATAGTTTTTTGAATATACCTTTCTATCATAACAAAACTTTTTTTTCGTTTGCTGCAAAATTATAATTTCTTTTTCAATTCCCCAAATTTATATGGAATTTGGGGAATCAATTCGCCAAATTTATATGGAATTTAGGGAATTAATTCACTAAATTTAGTTAAAAAGTGTTATATAATTGATTTACAGAATAATACAATCTTATATAAAAAACAGGATTTTTTCGGAATAGAATCCAAAAAAAACATGATTTTTTCGGAATGAAATCCAAAAAAAACACGATTTTTTCGGAATGAAATCCAAAAAAAACACGATTTTTTTGGATTTTGAAAATTTATAAATTATTTTTGCAGAATAATTCTTTTAAAAAAAAGTATGGTAGAGAGAATTTTAGAGGAGAAAATACGGCAAATGACAGGCAAAGGAAAGGCTATCATAATTCTTGGCGCACGTCAGGTTGGAAAAACAACCGTTTTGAAAAATATGTTTTCAAAAAACGATTCTGTAATGTGGCTCTGTGCTGATGAGCCAGATATCTTAGAATTGTTTAATAACGCAACTTCAACACGTTTAAAGTCCGTATTTAGGAGTAAAAAAATCGTCATCGTTGACGAAGCACAACGAATAAATGATGTGGGTATCAAACTGAAACTCATAACAGATCAAATTCCAGAAATACAACTTATTGCAACAGGAAGTTCTTCTTTTGAAATTGCAAATCGCACAAACGAGCCCCTTACAGGGAGAAAATGGGAATTAAAAATGTTTCCGCTTAGTTTTTCTGAAATGGTATCTCATACAAGTCTTCTGGAAGAAAAAAGAATGTTGAGACATCGACTTGTTTTCGGGTATTATCCTGAAGTAGTATCAAAACCTGAGATAGAAAGCAATTTACTTAAAATATTGTCGGACAGTTATTTATACAAAGATATTTTCTCTTTGGAAAGTATTCATAAACCTGAAAAAATTGTTAAACTTTTGCAAGCAATTGCATATCAAGTCGGTTCCGAGGTATCTTACAACGAACTTGCGCAACTATGTTCCATAGATTCAAAAACGGTTGAAAAATACATATCCCTTTTGGAGCAGGCATATATTATTTTTCGTCTGCCATCTTATAATAAAAATTTGCGTAACGAATTGAAAAACAGCCGTAAAATTTTCTTCTGGGATTGCGGTATCAGAAACGCTGTTATTCGGAATTTTACGGAAATAGAAAACCGCACGGATGCCGGTGCGTTGTTTGAAAATTTTGCAATCTCAGAGCGAATCAAAAACAACATTTACGCTTCAAGAGATGTAACTCATTGGTTTTGGAGGACTACTACAAGTCAAGAGGTGGATTATTTAGAATTGGAGGCAAATAAACTTTCAGCCTTTGAGTTCAAATTCAATCCAAAGAAAAGCAAAATTTATGCACCTTTGTCGTTCAGAAACGCTTATCCAAATGTAAATTTCGTAACTATTACACCTGAAAATATTGAAGATTTTATATTGTAGATAATTAAAAAATTATGACAACTTATTCACACCCATGGACTTGATGCAGACCAAATCGAAGAGGCTATCAAAGCAACAGTTAAAATGCTGAATTTAATAGGATAAAAAAAACTCCTCTTTGTATTTTTCAACAAAGAGGAGTTTTTTTATTTAAGAATCAAACTTTTAGTGATTTTCAACTAATCCCGAATAACGGATACCTTGAACATGATAATGGTCAAAATCATCAAATAAAATATAACCTTTATCATCAATGTACAAATCGAACTCAATTATATCATCAACAGTACCGTTGTTTTGTTTTCCGCCGTCTTTGGTAATTTTGCCGTTAAGAATCTTAATATTGGCATATTTTTCTGATTCGTCCCATGTTTTAGGATCATATTTGTAATTAACCTCCAAATTCTGAACGAAATCACCGTTTGAAGTAGAAAACTCGCCGGTAGATTGATTAATATCAATAGGAACACGGAATGCAAGATAATTACTTATACTTGAAGCATCACCTTTTGCTGCACCGCCAAAAACAGCCATATCAGAAATGTACATTTTGTCCGGAACATTAGCTGCCGTATTATAAGTACGGATAATGCCTTTTTCCGCAAACCATATCCCTTCTTCCGTCAGTTCGGCAGAAGAAATAATTGTACCGTCACTCAAGACAGCATCAACTGCAACGAACCATTCTCCTGCGACATTTTCGGTTGCCGTTCCGCCCGGCTCGTCTTTTTCACATGATAACAATCCAAAAGAAAGTATCATTAATAATAAATATATTTTGTTTTTCATCTCTTACAATTTTTTTATTACTTTATAAAGAATAATTATTTACCGCTGTTATCTTTTTCTTTTTCTTTCCATTGAGCATAAAGCGTAACTTTTGCTCCATCAACAATCGACCAACCGGTAATATCAGTCTCGTCTTTGTACGAAATACCAGTGCCGTCCGCTTTGGTATTCCAACCTACAAATTCTAACTCACCGTTTTCAAACGTATTTTTTTGCAACTTAGTCTTCCTTCCGACTATTACAATCTGTTCAACAGGACTATCAGTTCCGTTGTTAGCTTCAAAACTAATAGTATATGAAGAAACATAATTTTTTACCAAAGTTGCAACACCGTCTTTTATATTAACAGAGGAGCCAAAAGTATATGCAAACGAAATAGATTCGGTTTGAGGATCGTATGCAGCCTCAAATGGATTAAGTTCGCCTCCGAATACTGACATATCAGCACTCAACAACTTGATTGAATTATCCGTTCCAAGCGAAATGTAACCCTTTGCTTTGTATTTCGCACCATAAGCTCTAACTTGATCATACCAACCAAAATAAGCATCCGAAATTGTATACACACCAGGATAAACCAAATCAAGAGTTATCTTGACAGGTCCCTTCGATTCAAAGAAAGCTACATAATCCTTCAAAGGAAGAAATTTCTTTTTATCATCTTTAGGCGCAAATCTGCCACCAACATCTTGAGAAAGTGTTTTGTCAAGGTCTACGATATATGTACCAGAAATATCAACATCCGATTCAGGATCGTAAACGATAATAGTCTGTTTTATCGTCCAATCAGAAAGTTCTGTTGAAGTTGCGGCATTGTAAACTACGGTATACAATCCGCTTTTAGCTGTCGAAACTGCATCAACCTTGTTTCCGGCTCCGTCCTTAATTACGACGGTTACCTTATCGGTAACATCTGTTCCGTCTCCGTATACGGCTTTATAAGTTACTTTATAGTCGTCGCCTATCGGAAGAAACTGATCTACTATTTTTTCACCTTCGCCGTCTGTAATAACAGGATAATATTCTACAGCACTGTCGCTTTTAGTGTCCTTTTCACAACCAGCAAAGGTTATAACACTCAAAAGCATTAACAATAATATATATTTTCTTTTCATCGTTAATTCTTAACTTAAATTGTTAAACAATTATTTTTTTACCCAAAAAACAGGCAGTTTATAAATACCGTCAAAATTAACGGGGCAATTAGGATTTGCATTAGAAGAAACCGACGGATGCGGAAATCTTTCAGCAAGAGCATTATTGCCGATATAACTGCTGACATTAATAGGCGTATACAAAGTTCCGGGAACATATTTTTCAGGAGAATAAACTTTTGAAGACTCTTGACAAATATTTGCACCAGAAACATTTTCGTCGAAAGCGGGATAACGCAAACGGCGGAGTTCGCACCAAACCTCAAAATTATCAACACCTGACAAAGCTAAATATTTTGCCAAACCGATTGATTTCTGCCAATTTGCTTGGTCATACGGATAATATGCAATATTTTCGTCTGCTCCGTCTACACCAGCACTTTTAAAACTCTGTCTGATTGCGCTTTCATAATAAAGTTTAGCATTTGCAGCATCACCCATGCGTGCATAATACTCAGCTTTATAAAATTCAATCTCTGTAAGAGAAAGCAAACTCAAGGGAGCGTCGTATGTCATAACGGGACGGCTGAAAGATGCAGAACCGTAAATATCAGTAAAAGTTGAAAAATTAGTACCCGATACACCGCCCATATAATCGTCTTTGTTGTTTTTAGTGAAGAAAGCCGCAATTCTCTTATCACCGCTGTTTTTCATGGTTTCAATCAACGTGGTATTTACAACCACATTGTACTGCACGCTGAAGTTAGAACCGAACTCACCGGCGTAAAACGGGTTTTCACCACCGGCACTCGGATTCCAACAACCTTTAAAGGCTACATCACTTGTAGGAAGCGGAGAATTGAGTAATTCTGCAATTTTAGGCAGAACATCACTGTCCACATTTGAAATCCTTGTATAAAGTTTCAATTTCAAAGCATTTGCAAAACGAATCCAAACTTCAGCGTTTTGACCGGGGAAAAGGAAATTCGTAGCAACAAGATCTGAAGTCTTTACTTTTGCCAAAACATCGTCAATTTCTGCAATAATGCCGTTATAAACAGTACGTCCGTCATCATATTTCGGCTGTTTGTTATCGGTTACTGACTCAGTATAAGGTATTGAATCGTAACAATCCACCATTGCAGCAAAAGCAAATGCTCTCAAAACGGTAGCAGCAAGTAAAGTACCATTATCATTACTTTCTTTTGCTTTATTAATCACCGTACTTCCTGAAGAAATAACCCTTAAATAAAACTGCTCATAACCTAACGAACCTGTTGCTGAAGGTTTTACTTCAAACTGCGAGAGTTCGAGATAATTGCTTGTACCGTATCTCTGAGCATATTGTTCGGACAAAAAACCACCCACAATACGAAGATAGTTTCCGTAACTTGCAGCCAAATTCATCTCCATAGCAGGAAGAATCTGACTCTGGTTCAACATATCTTCGGTCGGCACCGTCGGATCGTAGTTTATATCCAAATATTTATCGCACGAAGAAAACATCAATACGAATGCTATTAACGGCAATATAAAATATTTTTTCATTTCTATAATCTCCTAAATCTTTAAAAAAATTAGAATTTAACATTCAAATTCATACCCCAAATCCTGCACGAAGGATTGCTGAACTGTTCGCCGAACTGAGCAGCCAAATCTCCGTAATACCCGAATGTAGAGTTTTCAGGGTCAGTATAACGGTTGTGTTTGTCTGTCCAGATAAACACGTTGTTACAAAATACTCCTACGGTAACATCTGATAGTTTTACAGGATTAATCCACTTTCTCGGTAAAGTGTAAGACAAGGTTATATTACGCAATTTTGCGTAAGATTTTGAAACCAAATAATGTCCACAACCATCAACACCACCGTTAGCGAAATATTTTTGCTGCATTGATTGATCCGTCATAGAGAGCGGAATCGTATTTTCAACATATACAGGACTTTCAGTAGTTCCGACATTTACAACTGAATTCGGAATAATGAAAGGATTACGCGAATTGTATACCGTATAAATACTATTTCCTACAAATTCGGTAGTTTCGATAGTTCTTGAGAACATATATCCGCCCTTGCTGAAACCTAAGTTAGCAGACAAAGAAAGACCTTTCCAAGAGAATGTTGATTTAACACCGCCGGTAAAATCAGGCTGAATGTTTTTGTCTGTATCAACTTCAGTACTTGTAAGAACAGCTGCACCGTTAGCATCTACGATGATATGTCCTTCGGGATCGTAGGTCGGAAGTTTGCAGTAGAACTCGCCGAAAGGTTTGCCTTCTTCAGCATACATATAAACCGCAAACGCACCCGTTGAATATTGAGCACCACGGATTTGTGATTTACCGCCTTCCAATTCGTCCGGCAACTCAACAACCTTATTCACGTTTTTAGCGAAGTTGAAATCCAATTTCCAAGAGAAATCTCCTTTTCTAATAGGTTCGGTATTCAAAACAACTTCAATACCTTTGTTTTCTACTTTACCGTAATTTACGTAAGTATATTTGTAACCGCTTGCAGGATCAATCGGTAATTGGAAAATCTGATCTTCGGTTTTACGGATATAAGCTGCAAAATCAAGACCTACCCTTCCGCCGAAGAACTGAAGATCCAAACCGCCTTCCAACTCCGTAGTCATTTCGGGCTGGAGGTTAGGATTACCCTTGCTCTGAAGTTTCTGATAAGCATTTATGCCTTTTACAGGAAATTCGATTGCAGATGGAATATAGTTTGCATTTGCATACGCTTTAGTATAAGTGTTGTCGGCAGTGTAATAAACTCCGGCATCATTACCCGTTGAACCGTAAGCCAAACGTACTTTTCCGAAAGATAAAATATTATTTTCAGGAATCAAGTTTGAGAACAAGAAACTTGCCGTTACACCATGATAGAAATATGAATTGTTTTCAACCGGCAAAGTAGAAGACCTGTCGTTACGAGCAGAATAACCCAAATAAACCAAGTCGTCCCAACCAATTGTAACATCACCCAAAACACCAACCAAGCGGCGTTTCCATTCGTCATCGGTTATAGTTTGCTTTGTAGCACCGTTTGAAAGATTCCAATAACCGTTTTCGATAGTAAGATCACTTACAAGCGTTGATAGCTTAGCAGAAGACCTTTCGTTTACGTTCACGCCGGCTGTTACAGAAATATCCAACCTTTCGTCTAAAAATTTCTTTGCCCAAGTTGCCAAAATATCATGGTTAATTTCCTGACGTTTTGAAAAATCGTCTGAAATCTGTCCGTTTTTGTTCTGTTCGCTGTACGGATAACCTTTGTTGTCCCACATAAGATCCTCGCTGATATTCATTTTCGGCACACCGTATTTGTCGTTATAATCAGAATAATCGAAAGAGAAACGGTATGTCAAAGTAAGATCTTTAATAGG
>JAEEGL012775817.1_pt1 | contig 13592 bp, 10 predicted proteins | sample 9134231 | NCBI WGS metagenome assembly JAEEGL01 (sample SAMN16246548, study PRJNA631951) | gut metagenome | biome: gut microbiome; feature: rumen; material: fiber-attached | host: Bos | place: Iran: Karaj | collected 2018-10
ATCAAGCTTGCAAAGCACGCAGGTATGGCGGTTATGGATCTGTATAAGAAAAATATCCGTCCGCGTGATATCATGACCGAGAAAGCGTTCATGAACGCGATGACAGTAGATATGGCGCTCGGATGCTCGACAAATACAATGCTTCACCTCCCGGCTATCGCACATGAGGCAGGAGTAAAGCTTGATCTCGATATCGCAAATGATATCTCAGCAAAGACACCTAACCTCTGCCATCTTGCTCCGGCAGGACACACCTACATGGAGCAGCTCAACGAGGCAGGCGGTGTGTACGCTGTAATGAATGAGCTTGATAAGAAGGGTCTTTTGAATACTGACTGTATGACAGCAACAGGAAAGACCGTTAAGGAAAATATAGCAAATGCGATCAACCTCGATCCTGAGGTTATCCGCCCGATTGATAATCCTTACTCTGAGACAGGCGGTATCGCAGTGCTTAAAGGAAATATCGCACCGGATGGCGGCGTGGTTAAGCGTTCCGCAGTTGTACCTGAGATGATGGTGCATGAGGGACCGGCAAGAGTATTTGATTGCGAGGAGGATGCTATCGACGCTATCAAGGGCGGAAAGATAGTTGAGGGTGACGTGGTAGTCATCCGTTACGAGGGACCGAAGGGTGGTCCGGGAATGAGAGAGATGTTGAACCCGACATCCGCTATTGCAGGAATGGGACTCGGCTCCAGCGTGGCACTGATCACGGACGGACGTTTCTCCGGCGCAAGCCGTGGAGCTTCCATCGGACATATCTCACCTGAGGCAGCTGTGGGCGGACCGATCGCTCTCATCGAGGAAGGCGATATCATAGCGATCGACATTCCGGCAAATACACTGAATGTCAAGGTATCGGATGAGGAGCTCGAGAAGAGAAGAGCAGCATGGACGCCTCGTGAGCCTCGAGTGAAGGACGGATACCTCGCCCGTTACGCAAACATGGTAACAAGCGGCAGCGAGGGTGCTATACTCAAGTGATCAAACAGAAATACAGAAAAATGTGCAGACACGGGTTTTGTGTCGTGGCATTTTTGTAAGGAGTAATAATAATGCAGTTAAACGGATCTCAGATCGTCATCGAGTGCCTGTTAGAGCAGGGCGTGGATACGGTGTTCGGTTATCCCGGTGGCGCGATCCTGAATATATACGATGAGCTGTATCGTTACAAGCAGCAGATAAGACATGTGCTCACATCCCACGAACAGGGAGCGGCGCATGCGGCTGACGGATATGCGAGGGCGACGGGAAAGGTAGGCGTCTGTATGGCGACAAGCGGACCCGGAGCGATGAATCTGGTAACGGGAATCGGAACCGCCTATATGGATTCGGTACCGATGGTGGCGATCACCGCAAACGTGACGCTGTCGCTTCTCGGGAAGGACAGCTTCCAGGAGGTCGATATAGCGGGTATCACGATGCCGATCACCAAGCACAGCTTTATTGTAAAGGATGTAACACAGCTTGCGGACTGTATCCGCAGAGCATTTACGATAGCGAAGACCGGAAGGCCGGGGCCTGTGCTCGTGGATATCACGAAGGATGTAACAGCGGCGCTCGCCGAGTTCTCACCGATGAAGCCTGAGGATATACCCAGAAAATCCGAGGGTATCACGGATGAGGCGATAGACAAAGCGATCGACATGATCCACAAGTCCAAAAAGCCGATGATATTTGTCGGCGGTGGAGCTGTTATATCGGAGGCCGATGAGGAGCTTCGCGAGTTTGTTAAAAAAGTCGACGCACCTGTCACGGATACACTTATGGGCAAGGGTGCATTTGACGGAGATGACCCCAGGTACACGGGAATGCTCGGAATGCACGGGACCAAAACGTCAAACCTGTGTGTAACGGAATGTGATCTTTTGATCGCGCTCGGAACCAGGTTCTCAGACAGGGTGCTCGGAGACGCGTCTAAGTTTGCACCGATGGCTGACAAGCTTCAGATAGATGTCGATGAGGTTGAGATAGATAAAAATCTCCTCGTCGACCATGCAGTGATAGGAGACCTGAAGGTCGCACTGCAGAAGCTGAATGATAAGCTGGAGGATCAGTATCATAAAGAGTGGATGGATAAGGTGTTCGCGCGCAAGGAAGCGCTTCCGATGACCTATCCTGATGAGGGACTCTCGGGACCGTATGTGGTTGAGAGATTCTCGGAGATACTTGGATCGGATGCGATCATCGCGACAGACGTCGGACAGCATCAGATGTGGGCAGCACAGTTCTACAAATACCGCAAACCACGTCATCTGCTGACATCAGGCGGTATGGGTACCATGGGTTACGGACTCGGAGCCGCGATAGGGGCGAAGGTCGGATGTCCTGATAACATAGTGGTCAACTTCGCGGGAGACGGATGTTTCAGGATGAACATGAACGAGATTGCGACAGCGACACGTTATGATATTCCGATCATCGAGGTTGTGTTTAACAATCATGCACTTGGGATGGTCAGACAGTGGCAGACACTGTTCTACAACAAGCATTATTCCCAAACAGTGCTTGAGGATAAAGTCGACTACTGCAAGGTAGCCGAGGCGATGGGGGCGAGAGCCATCCGCGTCACAAAAAGAGAAGAGCTTGACGATGCCATAAGGCTTGCGGCTGATGGCACGGCACCGACACTGATCGAGGTTCTGATAGATCAGGATGAAAAGGTGTGGCCGATGGTCGCACCGGGAAAGCCGATCGACAGCTCTTTCGATGAAAAAGATCTGAATAAAGAAAAAGAAAACTCATAAGGAAAGGTAGGAGAGAAAAAATGGGTAGAGTGTACAACTTTTCAGCAGGTCCGGCCGTACTGCCGGAGGAGGTTCTGAAGGAAGCAGCAGCGGAGATGCTTGATTATCAGGGATCAGGTATGTCTGTAATGGAGATGAGCCATCGTTCAAAGGTATACGATGATATCATCAAGACCGCTGAGGCTGATCTTCGTGAGCTGATGGGAATTCCGGAGAATTACGAGGTGCTCTTTTTACAGGGAGGTGCCTGGACACAGTTCTCAGCGATTCCGATGAATCTGATGAAAAACGGAGTTGCAGACTATATCGTAACAGGACAGTGGGCAAAGAAGGCATGGCAGGAGGCTCAGAAATACGGTAAAGCCGTAAAGGTTGCTTCCTCAGAGGATGAGACATTCTCATACATTCCGGACTGCTCGGATCTGCCGATCGATGACGATGCAGACTATGTATATATCTGTGAGAATAATACGATTTATGGAACAAAGTTCTGGAATCTGCCAAATACCAAAGGAAAAGATCTCGTAGCTGATGTTTCTTCATGCTTCCTTTCGGAGCCTGTAGATGTAAACAAGTACGCCGTGATCTACGGTGGTGTTCAGAAGAACATCGGACCTGCAGGTGTGACGATCGTTATTATCAGAAAGGATCTGATCCGCGATGATCTCGCAGAGTATGTTCCGACATTGTTGAAGTACAAGACTCAGGCAGACGCAGGATCACTGTTCAATACTCCGCCGTGCTATGGTATCTACATCTGCGGTAAGGTATTCAAGTGGTTGAAGGCTAACGGCGGACTTGCTGCAATGAAGACCAGAAACGAGGAGAAGGCAAAGATCCTTTATGACTTCCTCGACCAGTCTGATATGTTCAAGGGTACTGTTCGTAAGGAAGACAGATCACTTATGAATGTTCCTTTCATCACCGGTAACGATGAGCTTGATGCTAAGTTCGTTGCAGAGTCCAAGGCAGCAGGACTTGAGAACCTCAAGGGACATCGTTCAGTTGGCGGTATGCGCGCAAGTATCTACAACGCTATGCCGAAGGCGGGTGTCGAGAAGCTCGTAGAGTTTATGACAGAGTTTGAGAAAGCCAACAAGTAAAATCGGGGTGGCTGAACCGCATGCCCCTGTATATCATAAAACATTATAGAAAGTAGGTTATATGAAATGAGTGTTAAAGTTAAATGCTTAAATCCGATCGCAGAATGCGGTTTGGAGATGTTGCCTGATGATTATGAGATCACCGAAAACCTCGATGAGGCCACAGCGGTTTTGGTCAGATCTGCAGTTATGCATGATATGGATCTGCCGGACAGCCTTCTCGCTGTCGCAAGAGCAGGTGCCGGTGTAAACAATATCCCGCTTGAGAAGTGCGCTGAGCAGGGTATCGTAGTATTCAATACTCCGGGTGCAAATGCAAATGGAGTTAAGGAACTGACGATCGCAGCGCTTCTTCTGTCAGCACGTGATATCGCAGGCGGTATCAGATGGTGCAAGGATAACAAGGATGATCCGGATATCGCGAAGTCTGCCGAAAAGGCAAAGAAGTCGTTTGCAGGTACTGAGATCAAAGGAAAGAAGCTTGGTATCATCGGCCTCGGTGCTATCGGTGTTATCGTGGCTAATGCGGCTAACCGTCTCGGAATGGATGTATATGGTTGTGATCCGTATATCTCTATCGAGAACGCCGTAAACATGACCAGAGACGTGACTATGGTTAAGTCAAACGAAGAGCTCTATGAGATCTGTGATTATATCACTATCCATGTGCCTCTCCTTGACGCTACCAAGGGCATGCTCAATAAGGAAGCATTTGACAAGATGAAGGACGGAGTTGTTATCCTGAATCTCTCACGAGACACTCTGGTAAATGAGGATGATATGAAGGCTGCACTTGAGAGCGGCAAGGTAGGTCACTACTTCGTTGACTTCCCGAACCCGACTACAGTAAACCTTCCGAATACTACAGTCACTCCGCATCTCGGAGCATCTACTCAGGAGTCTGAGGATAACTGTGCAAAGATGGCTGCTCGTGAGATCAGAGACTTTATCGACAACGGAAATATCAGAAACTCAGTGAACTATCCGAATACAGATGCAGGTATCTGCCAGACAGAGGGACGTATCACTATCCTTCATAAAAATCTTCCGAAGATGCTGACACAGTTTACAAATGTGTTCGCTAAGGATGATGTAAACATCGAGAACATGTGGAATAAATCAAAGGGCAATTTTGCTTACTCGGTACTCGATGTATGTTCTCCGATTTCGGAGCAGGTAGTAAAAGATCTCGAAGCTATACCTGAGGTTATTCGTGTAAGAACAATAAAGTAATGAAAAGGCAAGTGTAATAACCATTATGAACAGAGATGAGATAAAGAAGTATCTTGCTACAGAATCAGCCCAGGGGATCCTCCCGGGGCTGGACAGAATAAAAGAGTTGTGTCGGAGGTTGGATGATCCGCAGGAGAGCCTGCAGATCATCCATATCGCCGGAACAAACGGAAAGGGATCGACGGGTGCGTATCTTTCGTCGATCCTTTCGTGCGTCTATAATAAGGTAGGATGGTTCGTCTCACCTGCTGTTATCAATGAAAAAGAAGAGATACTCATCATAAAAAAAGACAGTTATAATTCGTTTGATTTCATTCGAAAAACAACTGAATTGTATCAGAGTTTTTATCTGTCTGATGAAGTGTATGAGGAGTCGATGACTGAGGCTATCGATGCTTCAGAAGCAATGGTTAATGAAGGGTTTGAGAAGCCTTCGGTATATGAAATAAAAACCGCCGGAGCATTTTTAGCTTTCAAAAAAGAAGGCGTGGATGTTGCACTCGTTGAGGTGGGAATGGGAGGCAGAGGAGACGCTACTAATATTGTAAGTAAGTCTCTGCTTTCCGTGATCACTCCGATCAGTATGGATCATATGCAGTATCTCGGAGGCTCCATATCCATGATCGCCGGGGAGAAGGCCGGGATCATAAAGCAGGGCGGAAAGGCTGTTACTTATCAGCCCGGTGTCAAGCTGGAGTCCGGTGGAGGCACGCGTGCCGACAAGAGAAAACAGCGTATACGTGACAGAATCATAGCAACTTTACGTGAAGAGGTAACGGTCAAGGAAGCAGGACTTTTTATGGTCGATGCTAACGCGCTTTCGGTAGAAAGTATGGACCTTAACGAGACTGTTTTTAATTACAAAAAAGAGACTTATAAAACCCGTATGTTAGGTGTGTATCAGCCAGGAAATGCTGCGCTTGCCATAGAAGCGGCAATGAGACTTGATATACAACCTGATATTATTAAAAAGGGTATTGAGAGTGCGGTCTGGCCGGCTAGATTTGATGTTATATGTAAGGATCCGCTGACAATATATGACGGTGCTCACAACCCGGACGGAGCCATGGCTCTGAATAAGAGTCTGAAGGAGCTTTTGCCCGGTAAAAAGATATACGGTATCATGGGTGTGTTCAAGGATAAAGCCGTGGAGGAGATCATCCGAATAGTGCTTCCGTATCTGACTGATGTGACTACGGTAAAGGCGCCCGGAGAGCGCGGTGTGGAAGCAGAAGAACTGAAGGAAGCATTCAGAAAGATCAACCCATGGGTCACTGTCGAGGCTATGGGGGATGATGTGGCTGCCTGTGTTAAAAATGTACAGGAGAGAGCAAAAAAAGACGGCGCGTGTGTGTTGATATTCGGAAGCCTGTCTATGGCTGAGGCAGTTTATAATAGTATTGAATAATGATCAAATAAATCGGTGTGATACATCGGAGAAAGAGAAGATAAACAAATGGAAATGCAGATGGAGTTTGTGCGACAGATGCCGTCGCCACAGGAGATCAAGGAGAAGTTCCCGCTGTCGGAAAAGATAGCGCAGATCAAAGAAAAAAGAGACGAGGAGATCAAGAGTATTTTTGAGAGCAAGGATGACAGATTCCTGCTCATCATCGGTCCGTGCTCCGCGGATAATGAGGAAGCGGTTCTCGATTATATGAACCGCCTCGCAAAGGTGAATGCCGGTGTCTCGGACAAGCTTTATATCATCCCGAGAGTGTATACAAATAAGCCGAGAACCGTAGGGCTTGGTTACAAGGGAATGCTTCATCAGCCGGATCCCGAGGCAGATGAGGATCTGCTTGCCGGACTGATCGCTATCAGGCAGATGCATACGAGAGTTGTCGAGGAGACAGGATTTACATGCGCGGAGGAGATGCTTTATCCTGAGAACCACAGATACCTTTCTGATCTTTTGGCATATGTTGCTATCGGTGCGAGATCTGTAGAGGATCAGGGACATCGACTCGTAGCATCGGGTCTCGGTATCCCTGCCGGAATGAAAAACCCGACCGGAGGAGATATCTCGGTAATGATGAACTCGATCGTTGCGGCTCAGAACCCGCAGCGTTTCGTATACCGCGGATGGGAGGTTCAGACCACGGGTAATCCTCTCGTACACTCCATCCTCAGAGGATATGTTGACAAGTTCGGACGCAATATCCCGAACTACCATTTTGAGGATCTGATCCATCTGTATGACAGCTATATGGAGAGAGAGATCGAGAATCCGGCTGTCATCATCGATACGAATCACTCAAACTCGGACAAAGATCCGATGCAGCAGATCCGTATTGCGAAGGATGTTATCTACTCCAGAAATCATTCGGATGAGATCAAAAAGATCGTAAAAGGCTTGATGATAGAGAGTTATATTGAAGACGGAGCGCAAAAGATCGGCGAGGGTGTGTATGGAAAGTCGATCACTGATCCATGCCTTGGATGGGAAAAGACGGAAAAGCTTATTCATGAGTTGTATGATCTGCTGTAGTTTTTGTGTGATGCAGTCCACCCGGCAGATAAAGAAAGGGCGAGATTATGAAGAACAATAAAAAAAGAGCTATCGCGCTTAAACTTGTTATGGCTATGACCCTGTCATGCTTTGCTGGCTTCGGACCACAGGTATCGATTGCTAAAAATGATAAAAATGCCGTAAAAAAAGTCGCTGAAACTCAGCTTGCGGATATAGCACCGTGTGTAACATGTCCACCGGACGAATCCAACTGCGCGCCGGATCCTAATTACGATCCGAATGTGACTTCATACGATGCATATGATAAGCGTGACTGTGAGACTATCTACACGTATGAGAAAATGAAGATAGACGTAGCGGATGCCAAGGTCACTGATGATTGTGATGCTGAAGGCATCAGAATAAAAGCTACTGCCGACGCTATCGAAAAGGGTGAGATAAGCTTTGCTCAGGAGTTCGATTTCTCAGCTGCAAAGCCGGGCTTTGTTGTTGTAAACGGACTGTCCGAGAGAAAGAAGCCGGCAAAGGTGAGTGTATATCTGGATAATGATTCATCACCTGTCGGAAGCATCTCCATCCCGAAGCAGAGGGGAAAGGATAAGTGGGATTTTTCAAAGAATTACAGTGCGGATATTTCTTCGAAAAATATAACAGGAAAACACAAGGTAAAACTGAAGATCAGTTATTCGGGACTTTCAGCCGACGAGAAAAAGAAAAAGACGGAGTTGCTCATACGTTCCGTGCTTTTTACGGCTTTTGATATTCCTACAGTCAGTGTAAATATCGATGAGTCAGAGGGCACCATCGCCGAGATGAACAACGACGAGAGACATCAGACTGAGTGCTACGGAAACGTGACTATCCAGTCTCCGTCTGGCTATGTTTCAGAGTATGGTGCAGGCGATACATCGGGAACATATGAGATGGAGTATATCAGAGGAAGAGGAAACTCTACCTGGGGTCCGAGAAAAAAACCGTATAAAATAAAGCTTGATAAAAAGGCCGATCTGTTTGGTATGGGCGCAAATAAGCATTGGGTAATGTTGGCCAATTATTTCGACTATACCATGCTCAGAAACAAATATACTTACTGGCTCGGTGATCAGCTCGGAATGGAGTTCACGCCCCAGTGTATTTTTGTAAACTTCGTGATGAACGGAGAGTATCTCGGAAGCTATTATCTGTGTGAGCATGTGAGAGTCGGAAAGTCGAGAGTCGATGTGGATGATCTCGAAGAGGAGCCTGAGGCAACGAGCGGAAGCGCGGTGACAGGCGGATATCTGCTGTCCATGGGTAGCGATACGGAAGGCAAGGGATTCTTTACAACTGAAAAAGGACAGACTCTCCTTATCGAGAGTCCGGATTTCTCCGAGGTAGAATACAATCAGGCGCAGTCAGAATATATCAGCGGATATGTTCAGTCCTTTGAGGATGCGTTGTTTGGCTCCGGGTTCAAAGATAAAACCGGAAAATCATACGCTGACTATATGGACGTAAAATCTGCGGTCGACTATTATCTGATCCAGGAGTTTTCGCTGAACGGCGATGGATTTTTGTCCAACTCGACATATCTGTATAAGAAACGTGATGACAAACTTTTCTGGGGGCCTTTGTGGGATTTCGACTATGTAGCCTGGGGAGCGACCGAGTTTGGACAGAATCAGGTCGAGGGATTCATGCAGAGCGGTCAGGTATGGTATAACCGTATGTTAAAGGATAAGTCCTTCAAAAACAAGCTTGTCGCACGCTGGAAGGAATTAAAGACCATACTGCTTGATTCGGTGGCTGATGGTGGCGAACTCGACAAACTTGCAAAACAGTGTTATATGTCACAGAAGGCAAACTATGCCGTGACCTCAACTGTAGGTATAGACGAGAGTTCCGTAGGAAGTTCATGTGATACGGGTGATGGGCCTGTCTCATATGATTCTGAGGTTGCCAGATTAAAGAGATGGATAAGCGAGCGTGTCAGTTGGGTTGACGCAAACATCAACAAATCCATGGATACGGCTTCCCATACCGTAACCTTCAAGGTTGGAAAGAAGGTTTATAAAAAGGTAAAGGTGATGCAGGATTATATGACTGATGAGGATTATCCGAAGGCGCCAAAGAAAAAGGGTTATTCCTTTAGAGGTTGGTATGTGAAAGTAGAGGGCGGTCAGGAAACAGATCTTTCAAGTGCCGCCATCCTGAAAAATACGACCGCATACGCTCGCTTTTCAAAGGTGGATAAGGTAAAGGGAGGATCGAAGATATTCTTCCTGAAAAAAGAAATGTACATACCGTCTGAGGGTGGATGCGACGGAAATAGCATATTGTTCGGAAGCTATCCTGAGAATGTGACTGCTGATATGATCAAGTGGTCATCAAGTAACAAAAAAGTAAGAGTAACTGATGGCATGCTTGCGTATGAGAACGGACTGAAAGCTACAGCTACCATCACCGCAAAATACAAAAAATGCAAGATCAAATGTAAGGTGCATATTGTACCGTGGGAAAAGCTGGATTCGGTGCATTACGCAACGCTTTCAAAGAAAAAGATAACCATGAAAAAGGGTACCTATAAGGTGCTTAAGATAAACTATTATCCGAAGAATAGTTATACTTACGGATTTATGGATTCATTTATGATATCTCAGAATGAAAAGGTTGTCGAAGTTGATAGTAACGGAGTGCTTCATGCTCTGAAAAAGGGAAAGAGTATGATAGTAGTTAATGCTTCAGGTAAGTATATGTTCTGTCAGGTAACTGTAAAATAGTAACAGAATAATTATGTAAAAAGCTCATCGTGGAGGACTACATGGACAAGCAAAAGATAGAAGAGGGTGTAAGACTCATTCTCGAGGGTATAGGTGAGGACGGAAACAGAGAAGGTCTCACAGATACTCCGTTTAGAGTCAGCAATATGTGCGAGGAGATATTCGGCGGTTACACTAAGGATGCTGCTGAACCGCTCAGTCGTACATTTACATCTGAGACAGGGGATGTTGTTATAGAAAAAAACATCCGTTTTTATTCGGTATGTGAGCATCATCTTTTGCCCTTCTTCGGAACTGTTTCGATTGGATATGTTCCCGACGGAAAAGTAGTGGGACTCAGTAAGCTTGCCCGTACCGTAGAAATCTTTGCCAGACGTGCACAGATACAGGAAAAGATGACAACGCAGATTGCCGAGGCTATACAGAAAAACTTAAATCCAAAGGGTGTTATAGTAGTCGCAAAGGCAGAGCACATGTGCATGTCCATGCGCGGTGTACAAAAGCCCGGAACAGAAACGATGACATACAAGACGACAGGTTGTTTTTCCGAAGATGAGGAATTGAGGAAGCTTTTCTTCTCTATGTTACGTACCGGATTATCCAATGGAATTGCATAATCCGGTTGGGATTGCATAATCCGGTCAGGTAGGGGGTAAAACATGGATCAGATCATAATAAAGGATTTGGAGGTTTACGGTCACCATGGTGTTCTCAAAGAGGAGAATGTCCTTGGTCAGAAGTTCCTGGTGTCGATGAGCCTTTCACTGCCCTTGCGAAAAGCAGGATACAGTGATGATATAGCTGATTCCATAGACTATGCCCAGGTGTCACACCTGGTAAAGGAGGAAATGGAAAAAACCACCTTTCAGCTGATCGAGGCGCTCGCCGAGCATCTGTGTGACGCGATCCTTAAAGCGTTTCCGCAGGTCGGATCCATCACCATGGAACTCAAAAAGCCGTGGGCACCGATACTTCTTCCGTTGGAAACAGTGAGTGTAAAGCTGGAGCGATCCCGCCATGATGTATACCTTTCGGTGGGAGCGAATCTCGGTGATAAAAAGAAAAATATCGAGGACGCGATAGAGCTTTTAAACAGTGATGAAAAGATCTCTGTTGTAAGAGTATCAGAGCTTATTGAAACGAAACCGTATGGTGTTACGGATCAGCCTGATTTTCTGAATGGGTGTATTTTTATAAGGACGTTATATGATGCTTATGAGTTACTGGACAAGCTTCATGAGATTGAGAATAAACTCGGTCGCGAGAGAAAAAAACACTGGGGACCGAGAACGATAGATCTGGATATACTTTATTATGATGATGATATTATCGAGAGTGAGGAACTCACGGTGCCGCATATCGAGATAGAAAAAAGGGAGTTTGTTTTGAAACCGTTATGTGAGATAGCACCGTGGAAAAAGCATCCGGTGACAGGAAGAACTACTAAAGAGATGTTGGAGGATATGGATCAATGATAACGCAGGCAACAATATCTATCATAGGAGTGCTTTTGGTACTGGTGATGGCGTGGGGCTACTATACAGTACCGGCACGAAAACCGAAGGGAAGGGCTCTGTATGCTCTTTTGGTATTCTTTGCCATCGTGCATCTGGTAGGCGACGGATTTTTACGCGCGCTCGCGGATGATCCGATGAAGCTTTCCCTGAACTCGTTAAATACAGCGGGAGTTTTCTGCTATATGACATACCTCGGCGGAATGATCGTGGTACTGCAGATTGCTTTTGATATCGTGTGGGTGCAGACCAGAGAGAAGGTAAAGGGCGGTGTGGCTTTCATACTGCAGCTGCCGTCCGTAGGTCTGATCGTAGCCGGTGTGATGGTCAAGGGGACATTTTTGCAGACACTTTTCAAATACATGCCGCTTTTATACGCGCTGATTTTGTTCTTCTGTCTGGTTTGGTATTTTGATAAGCTTGATAAGGGAGTACGTGTGGGCATCATCTCATCCATGGTGGGATGCATCCTTGTTTTCGTGGTGAACTCCGTATTCGAGATAGCAAGCGTACCGATGCTTGTTTTGGTGCTTTTGGTAGTTATCGCTTTTTCATGGGCAGGCAGAGGAGAGCTCATCATAGCAAATGTTACTGAGGAGGAGCTCGAGAGACTGCAGGAAAAAGGTTATGTCGGGATCGAGACTGACGAGGTATATGAGACAGCGGATGGCGAGAAGGCAACGACCGTTATCTATACTGACAGGCCTGGAGTTGAGGCTGAGCCGTCTGAGCTTGAGAAGATGATGAGGGAGAGCTCGTCAAAGAAGGAAAAACTGTCGATCGGTGATGAGGTAGCTGAGCGTACTGATGATGCTGTAGAGACTGCCGGATATGGTGCCGATGTGGCTGCGGGAGAGAGTGAGCCTGTGGACAGGGCAGATATGTTCCGACCGAATGTCAGTGTCGCGTTTAGCACAGAGCAGGGTCCGTTAACGCCTGAGCCGATGCGCAAAGAGGCTTTGCATACCGGATATACCCAGCCGCTTCCGCAGATGCAGCAGCAGGGTATGGCTGCTACGGGAATGCAGGCAGTAGAGCCTTCGCCGATAGATCAGATCATCGCGGCTACCGTGCTTACGGCTGAGAATGACAGCAAGCAGGAAAGCGCGATCCAGATCATTCAGAATTCAGAGGAGTCCGTGGCTGAGACAATCCACTATCGTCCGCTCATCCTTGAAAAGGATCTGAATGAGTATTATCACAAGATGAAGCAGGCCGTGACTGGCAAAGACTATGACACATGTCTTGAGATCATGTCGGAGATGAGTGAATACAGAATCTCGGGAATCCATGTTACCAGATACGAGCGTATCAGGCATGCTGTGGTCGATGAGCAGTGGAGTGAGGTTGAAAAGGAACTTGCGGATTTCTGATAAACTAAGGAGAAAAATATGCCGGAATTAAATGAGTACAGAAAGAGAATAGATGAGATCGATGAGAAGTTAGTCAAACTTATCGAGGATCGTATGAAAGTGTCAAAGGATATAGCCGTGTTTAAGGCGGATGCAGGCATCGAGGTGCATGATCCCGGTCGCGAGATGGAGAAGCTCGCGTCGGTAGAATCCCTGACACAGAAGGAATATAATAAAAAAGCCATACGTGATATTTTTAAGCAGATTCTGAATGAATCCCGCGAGTATCAGTACGGCTTTATAGATGATATGAAAAAATAATCAGATGTGTTCTTTTATAAATTTTTCGAACTCAGACTCAGGCATCGGCTTTCCGAAGTAGAATCCCTGGATGACATCGCATCCGGC
>JAEEGL013400688.1_pt1 | contig 13592 bp, 15 predicted proteins | sample 9134231 | NCBI WGS metagenome assembly JAEEGL01 (sample SAMN16246548, study PRJNA631951) | gut metagenome | biome: gut microbiome; feature: rumen; material: fiber-attached | host: Bos | place: Iran: Karaj | collected 2018-10
GTATATAACTTATAATATATTTAATTACTTTTAGGAGGGTTACCATATGGTTCAATTGATCATCGGAGAAAAGGGTAAAGGCAAGACCAAGGTACTTTTAGACAAGGTAAACGAGGAAGTTTTAAGCGCTAACGGCAATTTTGTTTATCTTGACAAGAGCTCTAAACACATGTATGAGCTCAACAATAAAGTCAGATTGATCGATGCCTCTAATTATTTCATTGAGAATCCCGACCAGTTCATTGGTTTTATAAGCGGTATCATTTCTCAGGACCATGATCTTGAAAAAATGTATTTTGACAATTTCCTCAGCATTTCTAACTGCGGGGATGATTTTGAAGGTGTTTTATCTAAGATAGAGAAGATTAGCAATCTGTTCAAGGTTGATTTTGTTATATCATTATCCAAGGTTGAAAGTGATTTCTCTGAAGGATGGAAGAATTGCATTATAGTTTCACTTTAATTAAACACTGATACTTTTTCGGAAGCGATATCTTACGGGATATCGCTTCCTTTCGTGTCTGCGCATAATATTGAAAGGAGGATGCCATGGCGGAAAAAAAGATATATGACATAAAAAGAAACCGCGGAATGAATTTCGGCCTGGTCATCTTTCTTGTCATTCTTTTATATATCGTTATAGCGGTAGTCAACTATTTCTCACAGAAGCATATAGAGAGTTATCAGGTTCTGATGGGCTCCCTTTCGACAAACAATATATATAAGGGTGTAGCCTTAAGAAATGAACTTATCGTCAGGTCGGATAAGGCGGGATATGTCAATTATTTTGCCAGGGAATCCCAGAGAGTGGGAGTAGGAAACCTCGTTTATTCTCTTGATGAAAGTAATAAACTTGCTTCATACTTTGCCAATAATACCGAAGGGACGTCACTTACGGCCAAAGACTTAAGCGAGCTTAAAACGGATATCCTTAGCTTTGTCAATGAATTTGATCCGACACATTATGCAACGGTTTATGATTTTAAATACAGTGTTGAAGGAACGGTATTAAAGCTTTCAAACGCCAATATCTTATCCGATATCGAAAAGATCAATTCACAGGGAGCACTTGATCTGGTTACCTTTAACTATTCGCCTTCATCCGGGTATGTTATCTATTCAACGGACGGATATGAGGATCTTACTTTAAATGACATGACCGCTGAACTTTATGATTACAAGAATTACTCAAAGACCCAGCTTATCAGTAATGAACTTGTAGGCGAAGGAGATCCGGTATATAAGCTTTCTACCTCTGAAGACTGGTCAATCGTAATAAAGACGGATCCTGAAAAGGCCGATGAACTGGTTGAAGAGGAATATGTTAAGGTGAAATTCCTTAAGAATCAGGACACATCCTGGGGTAAGGTATCCGTATACAACAACGCTGACGGCGATACGTTTGTGATGCTTTCCTTTACAAATTCGATGCTTTCATTCTGCACTGACAGATTTATCGATATTGAGCTTATCCTTCAGGAGGATAACGGTCTTAAGGTTCCAAATTCGGCTATCGTAAACAAGGAATTCTTCATAGTTCCCAAGGACTATATCACTAAGGGCGGCAATTCCAATAACCCCGGTGTTTTAAGGCAGATATATCTGGAGGACGGATCCACATCAACCGAGTTTATTGAGACAAATATCTATAACGAAACAGAAGATGAGTATTATCTCGATGATATGACGCTGAGGATGGGCGATATCCTTGTTAAGACCGACTCCGGAAGTACGCTTACATTATCAAAGAAGGGATCTCTGATCGGAGTTTATAACATAAATAAGGGCTATGCTGATTTCAAGCAGATCAATATCCTATACAGCAACGACGAATATTCGATCATTAAACCCAATACGATATACGGTCTTTGTACCTATGATTACATAGTTCTGGATGCTTCAAGTGTCAATGATGATGAATTAATTTATGATTGACACAAATGCACTGAAACGATAAGATTATTATGTATGTGAAAGCATGCAAAACGCTATGAAAAGGGAGATTGTTACATGGGAGCGTTTGATAAGTTTCTCAATTACATGAAGATCGACAACGATGATGATTACTACGATGACGATTATTATGATGAAGAGAACGAAGGCGGCAAAAAAAGCGAACCTGCCAAGGAAGAACCCCAGGCAGAAGAGCGTCAGATAAAGAAACCCGTTAGAAACGCAATGCCTTCTGGCAGAGCCGGCAAAAAGGGAGTTCCCGGAGCCGGAATGGAAGTGGTAAGGATAGAGCCCACATCCGTAGAAGACGGCAGAAAGATTTCGGATCTGCTTCTTCAGAATAAGGTAGTGTTCCTTGATCTTGAAGGAATAGACATGAATCTCGCGCAGAGGATCATAGATTTCACGTCCGGTGCCACATATGCCATAGACGGAACGCTTCAGCAGATGTCAAAGTACACATTTGTTATCGCGCCTCCCGTTGTTTCGGTTTCGGGTGATTTTCAGGATGCCCTCAGCACCAATTCATCGGTTACATTCTGATATATTAACATTAGAAATGATTTCAAGTGTCGCCTGATGGCGGCACTTTCTATATAAAAGAATCTTAAGGAGACAAAGCCCGGGTTATATCCCCGGTAAAGATCAAAATGGAAAAACTTACAGTTAATTACGAAGGAAAACCCTGTTATGACGTTATCATAGATAAATCGTTCGATAACTTTCCTTCGGATATAATAAAGGACAGTGCCAGAGTATGCATTATAACAGATGATAATGTCGCTACTGTATGTCTGGACAGTCTGAAGGATGTTCTGGGAAAAGATGTTCTTGTCTACAGCATTGCTCCGGGAGAAAAAAATAAGAACCTTGATACGGTCAGGGATATATATGCTTTTCTGGTAAAAAATGATCTTGCAAGAAGTGATGTTCTTGTAGCTCTTGGCGGCGGAGTTGTCGGAGATATAACAGGATTCGTTGCCGCAACATATAAAAGAGGGATTTCATTTATTCAGGTCCCGACATCATTGCTTGCAATGGTCGATTCGAGCATCGGCGGCAAGACAGGTGTCGACTTTGATGAATATAAAAACATGGTCGGAGCTTTCTATATGCCCGAACTTGTATATATCAACGTTGAAATGCTAAGATCACTTCCTGAAAGGGAGTTTTATAACGGATTTGCCGAAGCGATGAAATCCGCACTTATCAGAGATTCGATCTACTATTCATGGCTTATCGATAATATGTATGAGATAAGCGATAAGGAACCCGAAACCCTGATCCGACTGATAAAAGGATCTTTATCGGTCAAAAAGGATGTTGTTGAAAAGGATCCCAAGGAAGAATCTCTGAGGATGATCCTTAACTTCGGTCATACAGTCGGACATGCTATTGAAAAATACAAAGGATTTGAACTGAAGCATGGAGAATGCGTTGCGCTCGGATGCGTATGTGCTGCTTTTATTTCATGGAAGAAGGATTATCTTACCATGGAAGAATATTATGAGATACGTGACATGTTCGTACCTTTTAATCTTCCTATCAGCACCGAAATGCTCGACATAGATAAAGTGCTTGATATCATGAAAAAAGACAAGAAGTTCATAGACGGCAGACGGAGGTTCATTCTGCTTAAAAAGATCGGCAAAGCCGTGATAGATCCGGATGTTACCGAGCAGGAGATAAGAGCTTCTCTTGAAGAGATAAATTTTGACGAGGCGTGGTAAATGAAAGGCAAGAAATTTGTTTATCTTATAGACATACTGTTACTTATCGTACTGGTGGCCATTGACAGGTATACCAAGTACCTTGCGGTATTAAAGCTTAAGGACAAACCTGCATATATACTCATAAACGGGGTCCTGGAATTTAATTATCTGGAAAACAAGGGAGCTGCATTCGGAATGCTTCAGAATCAGAAGTATTTCTTTATTTTCATTGCGGTTATCTTCCTTGCAGTCATGACCTATGTCCTTATTAAATGTCCGGATGAAAAGAAGTATTTTAAACTTCATCTGTTACTGTGCTTTATAGCATCAGGTGCGATAGGAAATCTCATTGACAGGCTTAAGCTTGATTATGTTGTGGACTTTATCTTTTTTTCATTGATCAATTTTCCGATCTTCAATGTTGCCGACATATATGTAACAGTATCTACGTTCATCCTGGTGATCCTTATACTGTTTGTATATAAAGATCATGATTTTTATTTCTTAAGCTTCAAAGAACAAAAATACAGGGAAATGTAAATGCCAAGATTTGATCTTATAGCAGATTCCGAATCCGAAAACGAAAGGATCGATAAATTCCTCGCAGGATATATCGATTCTTTTTCACGTTCATATCTTCAGAAACTTATCGAAACAAGTGATATAAGCGTTAACGGTAAAAGTATAAAACCAAGTTACCGTTTAAAGGCCGATGATCGTATAGCGGTCAATGTGCCGGAAAATATAATTCCGGATATTGTTCCCGAGAATATCCCGCTTGATATCCTGTATGAAGATGATGATGTCATAGTGGTAAACAAGCCCAAGGGCATGGTCGTTCATCCGTCTGCCGGGAATTATGAGCATACACTCGTTAATGCACTTATGTTTCACTGCGCCGATAATCTCTCGGGGATAAACGGTGTTTTAAGACCTGGCATCGTACACAGGATAGATAAGGATACGACAGGCTCTGTCATAGCATGTAAAAATGATCTTGCTCATTCTGCCATAGCGGAAGCACTCAAAGAACACAGCATTAAGAGAAGATATGTTGCTATCGTTCACGGTGTTATAAATGAAGATGAAGGTACAGTAAGAACTCTTATAGGAAGAGACCCCAAAGACAGAACTAAAATGGCTGTTGTATCTTCTGGCGGCAAAGAAGCGGTTACGCACTTTAAGGTCCTTAAACGTACAGATAAATATTCCTATGTCGAATGCGAACTTGAAACAGGCAGAACTCATCAGATAAGGGTTCATATGTCATATCTTCATCATCCTATCCTGGGTGATGATAAATACTCAAATATCAAGAGTCCTTTTAAACTTGAAGGTCAGTGTCTTCATGCGATGATACTCGGATTTATTCAGCCCCGTACCGGAGAATATATTGAGACAGTTGCACCTCTTCCCGACTATTTTTCACATCTTTTAAAGATACTTAATATGGAATAAGACCTATTTAAGCACTTTGTTTTTTCTGCTATAATATTATTAATACATAACCAGAAAGGTGGTGCGTTTATGAATACGATCATTACCATTTCCAGACAGTTCGGATCTGCAGGACATGAAATAGGCAAAAAACTTGCTGAAAGTCTTGGAGTCAAATGCTACGACAAGGAACTTTTGTCCCGTGCAGCCAAGGAATCCGGCTTCTGCGAGGAGATCATTCAAACGCAGGATGAAAGACCGACCACTTCTTTTCTTTATAATCTGGTCATGGATACATATTCGTTCGGATACAATACGGCGCATTTCGTTGATATGCCGATATCTCAAAAGATTTTCCTTGCACAGTTTGATACCATTAAAAAGATAGCTGATGAAGGTCCCTGTGTTATTGTCGGAAGATGCGCGGATTATGCGCTTGCCGACAGAAAAGACTGCGTCAGGATCTTTATTTATGCAGATGAAGATTTTAAGATCGCGCATGTTATGAAGAAGCTTAATGTTTCTGAAAAAGAAGCACGTGAATTATGCATTAAGACAGATAAATCCCGTCAGAGTTACTACAATTATTACTCTTCCAAGAAGTGGGGCAGGGCTGACACTTATGACCTGTGCATAAATAGCGCGATCCTGGGTGAAGAGGGGACTGTAACACTGATCAAACAGTTTGTTGAGGATTTTGAAAACAGAAGATAATGCCCAAGAGTCTTATTTTTGTTTTAGTCATATTCCTTATAATTGTTTATGTATATACGTTCATAAAATGGCGTAAAAGACGTAAACTACATGGAAAATCCGATATAGATGCCTTTAAGGACAGATATGTCAATAAGCATGACAGGGAAAAGTATGTTGATATCCCGTCTGATGAGATCGAGGATCAAAGGGTTGATTACATGGATAAAGCCGAGTTTTACAGGTCAGTACAATCCGAGATTCATGATAAAGGAAGCCAAAATGAAGGTGAAAGAAAATTCACATTGAGGTTTTGATATAGGTTTACATAACTACATTGGTTTACATAATTATTTTATGTAAACCAATTTTCGTTTTGAGGTATGTCTGGAGGGAAAAATATGGAAGAAAAGAATAATCTGAATATAAAACCTGATGAGATCATGATTCCTGAAGGTTTGCCCGGAGGTTTTTTTATATACAATGCAGAGGGTAATTTCGAGATCCTTTATGCAGATCAGAACATAATCGCACTTTATGAATGTAAGGACATTGCTGAATTTCGTGAATTTACGGGAAATTCTTTTACAGGTATGGTTCATCCCGATGATTTCAAGAAGATCGATAATGATATTATGGCTCAGACATTTAACAGTTCCAAAAAGCATGATTATGTCAGGTACAGAATAATCACCAGATCGGGAGCCATAAAATATATCGAAGATTTCGGACACCTTCTGCATGGCAGAAACGGCGAAAAATACTTTTATGTATATATTGTTGATATTGATAAGGATGAATTCTATAACCGCGGAAGAAACAGCTTTGCGGAAACACAGATATTCAGTAATAACAGAAATTCCGACCGTCTTACCGGTCTTATGAACATGCATTCCTTCTATGAAGATGTTCAGAATAAACTTGGAGAATTATCAAGCGAAGAACGTAAAGAGGTTAAATTTGTCCATTTTGATATACTGAGTTTTAAACTGTTTAATGAAAAATACGGTTTTCAGCGTGGTGATGATCTGTTATGCCGTATGGCATATATCATAAGAGATGAATTCAAGGATTCATTTGTTGCAAGGTTCTCAAATGATCACATTGTTGTATGTACAAAAAAGCATGATGTGATAATGAAGGTTGAAAATGTTCATAATTCATTGCTTACAGCTATAGAAGGCATCCGTGTGGAGATCAAAGCCGGTATATATATTCTTGAAAGCGACTGCAATGAAGTCGGTATCGCCTGCGATCATGCCAGACTTGCATGTAATATGATAAAGCACCGCTATGACAGGATCTATGAGATATATGAAAAGGGTATTCATGAAAAACTGAAAATGCAGCAGTATGTGCTCGATAATATTGATACAGCCATCGAAAAAGAGTATATAAAAGTGTTTTATCAGCCTGTAATTAGGGTTTCGACCGGAATGATATGCGGATATGAAGCACTTGCAAGGTGGCATGATCCTGAGACGGGTATGTTATCGCCTGCACAGTTTATAGGAACGCTGGAAGAGTATCACATGATACATAAAGTTGATATTTTTATCATAAATAAAGTCTGCGAAGACTTAAGCAGAATGATGGATGCCGGAAAAAAGATAGTCCCCGTTTCGTTAAATCTTTCACAATTGGATTTTGAGCTTTGTGATATATTTACAATAATCGAACAGATCGCAGGACGCTATGGTCTTTCACGTGACCTGCTTGATATTGAGATAACGGAAAGTGCATTGAACAACGATTCGGAACATATCAGCGAAGAAGTTAAAAAGTTCAAAGATGCCGGTTACAGTATCTGGATCGATGATTTTGGCAGCGGTTATTCATCGTTGAATCATTTGCTTGATTTTGAATTTGATGTGATCAAGCTGGACCTTGAATTTTTAAGAACTTACGATAAGCATCCCAAAGCATCTGAACTTATCAGACACATTGTTCAGGGTGCACTTGACATGGGAGTTTCACCGCTTCAGGAAGGTGTTGAGACTAAAGAACATCTGGATTTTCTGGCGAGTATCGGCTGCGAACGAGCCCAGGGTTATTATTTTGCAAAACCTTTGCCTTTAAACGAATCAATAGAGCTTACGATGTCCAAAGGACTTGGCTGGGAATAAATCTTGTCTGTAATATAATGTACGTCAAGTTTAACGAATTATTTGCAAATTACTGGTTGTTATGAGGATTGATTTCTATAGACACAACTATGCGTTAAACTTGACTTTTGCGAATAAATAGATCAGTCAAAACACAGTCTCTTTCATTAAAAGATCCCCGAAATCCGGGGATCTTCTTAATATATTATTATGATCGGGTCACCGTTAGTAACCAGTCTCCCGCGTGTTACTTCTATGGTCTTTCCAGAGATCAGATCTTTATAAGAACCGTCCGAAAGATCTGCGGGCACATTTGATATGGTTCCTTTGACAGAAAATATACCGATGGCTTTTTGATCGTTTGATGTATGTGTTGCGATAATTACATCATCTGAAGAAACGGTAACTTCATATACACTGTTTCTGAATACAGGTTCTTTTTTGATCGCGGATAGCTTTTTAATAAGATCTGTCTGATCAGTACCGTTATCAGGCGACATATTCACAATATCCCGGTCAAATAATGTAGGAAGATGTGATGCACCGAACTCCTGCCCTGCATATACAAAGGCTATACCCTTCTGGAAGAAAGAAAATGCTGTCATATTCCTTAATGAAACGGGATCAGGGAAAAGGAATGCAGCTCTTGTCTGATCATGATTTTCCAGGAAGCGTAATTTGATATAATCAGCCGGATAAATATATTCCTGTGAATTTACGGCATCGGCATAATCATTAAGAGAATTTTTTCCCTCAATATATCCGGTAAGTTTGCCGTAAATATCGTAGTCATAACATATATCAAAAGCACGGTATAATTCGGAATCACTTAAAGCGGTAAGGCCCCTGCTTCGAAGATGCGTGATAAATCCGGGTTCAACCGATTCAGCAAGCCAGATAAAATCAGGCTTTTTAGCATTTACAGTGTTTCTGGCTCTCTCCCAGAAGCCGATCGGAACCAAAGGAGCCACATCACATCTGAATCCGTCAACGATATCGGCCCAGAATTCAAGAGTTTCGATCTGATAATCCCATAAACCTTTGTTTGAATAATCAAGATCTATAATATCTATCCAGTCTCCCACTCTGTTCCCAAATGAACCGTCTTCTTTATGATAGAACCATTCGGGATGATCTGAAGCCAAAACGGAATCCGGAGAAGTGTGATTATACACGATATCGATCATGCATTTCATTCCCTTATCGTGGATAGCATTCACCAGTCTTTTAAAATCATCAAGTGTTCCGTATTCGGGATTTATCGCACGATAATCGCTTATCGCATAAGGAGATCCCAGGCTTCCCTTTCTCTTCTTTTGACCTATGGGATATATGGGAAGGAAATAAATAATATCGGTCCCAAGTTCCTTTATACGGTCCAGATCTTCTTCTACAGACTTAAAAGTGCCTTCATTGCTGTAATTTCTTACAAAGACCTGATAGATTATCATATTTCTTAATTTAGTATCTGTATTCTTTGTCATGCGTCAAGACTCCTCAGGTTTTTTGCCGATTTCGGGAATAAATATTTTTACAAACAGTGGCTGGAAAATGAATATCAGAATAAATCCGGCGATCATACATACAGATAAAGAACCGAGAAACATAGTTGAATATGTAATATTTGCTCTTCCACCGCTTTGTTTCATCGCCGAAAAATAAGCAAGTCCGGTCATTGCCAGAGTCATAAAAGGGGTATATATAATGTCCGATACCAGACTTTCAAATAATCTGGTTTCAAGTTTTCCTTTTTCTAATTCAAGTTTACGGCACAGAAAACCACTGATCTTTTCGACCGGAATTATCATACCGATGATGAGACTTACAATAAAACTGATGATAAAGCTGGTGATTATACCGATGATGATCGATATCGCGGGAGTCCCCTCCGGACGTCTTGCACTTATATTACCAATTATTGAAAGAGCAAGACTCATCACAAGTGCCATCATAACGGATATCTTTATTCCGGCTTTTTTCATCTGCTTTTGAACATCTGCGGGTACATTTTCTTTCATATGATACTCTCCTTTTCCTTTTACACTGATATATCTTTTATTCAGAACCGTTTTTTATCTTTTCCTTATTCTTGTACATGATCTCATCTGCCCTGGCAAATACATCATCTACACTGTCACCGGGTTTGTAATCGGCAATACCTGTAGCTGCAGAGTATTTCTGCCATGGTTTTCTTAATTTATCTGAACTGTAATCTGAAAACTTATCCAGCAGTTCCTTTTCAAGGATCATCCTGTTTTCATAGTCTCTGCCCTTAAGTATAACTATAAATTCATCTCCGCCCACTCTGTATACCGAAGAATGCTTATAGTTTTCACATATTGTTTCGCATGTTCCGACAATATATTCATCACCATGCTCATGACCATGACTGTCATTGATCATTTTGAGATTATTTATATCGACCATCATGATAGCAAATTCAGCATCACCGCGTTTTATCTCGTCTGTTAATGATATCTTATCTTCAAGATATGCAGCTTTATTCTTAACCTTAGTAAGAGGATCCTTATATACAAGCTTGGACATCCTGTTCTTTTCGAGCTTGGCATTTATAGTTTCTTCATTAGCTTTAAGCAGATCCTGAACAAAGGTCCTTAATGAATGAGCCATACGTTTTATGGAAAAGGACAGAGAATCAAGTTCATTGTCTGTCTTAAAACCGGGATCATTAAAAACGACATATTCCAGATCCTTGCTGTTTTCACAATTATCGGCAAATTCAACCGCTCTATGTTCAAGCAGTCTGATGGGATCCGTGATATTGGATTTCATCCACATGTATAAAAGATAAATGGCGACCAGGCCGGCTATAAGATAGAATAATACAGAAAGTACGGTATATCTGACAGACAGTTTCATTATAACTTCATTGTTGACTTCAGCACATATGATCGCATAATGCTCGCCATGACTGTCAATAAGAGGCATGGTTGCATTATATTGATTTCCCCATATGGATTTTGAATCATAATAACAGATATCATCCGATCTTAAAGCGGTCATAAAGTTTTCGGAAGCTTCTGCAGGAAATTCATCCCCGGAAAGCTGACAGAACATATCTCTGTATTTTCCCTTGGCATATTCCTCGGCAGAGTGTGATTCCATAACGTATAACTGCGAGTCATGTCCCTTCGTATCAAGCGGAACCATGATATAGATATACTGAAGGTCTAAAGTATCGACCATATCATCAAGTAACAGTCTGATCTCTTCATATTTATCTGATTTGGTCTTTGCGGTTATGCACTCATGAAGATCATCGTTGTCAATCCTGGTAGAGATAAAGTCAATTGCTCCTTTAAGATGGATCCTGTAATCATGTCTTATCGAATTTCTGTAACCGAGAAATGTCAGGTATCCGACAATAATGGACATCAAAAACAGAAAAAGCATAAGTCTTATTATTATGCTTTTTCTTATTGGCTTATTACATTTGGGTTGTACCTTGCTGTTATCCATTATCCGATTACTTTTGGGTTCTTATATAGGGAGATTGTTTTTCATTGTCATAGTACAGATATTCTTTATCTTCGGAAACCCACAGATATACGGGTGCTGTCATATTACCGGTAGATCCGGTGAAATCATAGACATTTTCATAATCATCAAAATAATAATACAGGCTTTCCATAGAGGTATCCCACGTATCATCATACTCCGGATCATAATAAATAAAGTTAAATCCGCCATATTCGTTCTCGTTGATCTCTATGGTGCGTTCCGGATCATCCTGATTGATCCATAGTCCTTTTAAGATCTCATAGGCTTCCTTTTCATTTTGTTCGGCTTCTGCGGTAGCTTCTTTTATCTCCTGCTTTTCGCTTTCAAAAAGATATTTATCGTCATCTCCGATATCTTCCCATCCAAGATCATACACGAACCAGCATGTAAGCAGCGCATAATCATCAGAATCCAGATATCTGATCTTGTAATAATAATCATAATTTTCGGTAGGATAAATATATACACCGCTGATCTTTTGAGGGTTTTTGGATTTTATTACTATCCTGTTGTCATAAAAACGTTCGGAAAACTTTGAATCGGATATTTCTTCCCCGTCTTTGTCAAAGCACTTGATGTATGAGTCTTTGTTTTTTAACTTATCATCGCCCATATAGTACAGAGTAACACTTTCATCATCGTATACTGACTTTTTAAGTTTGAAGTCGGTATAGTTATCGGCAGATGTTATATATTTATATACGGTGGATGCGCTTTCATCATCTTTATTATCATCGGCTTTATCTGCTGGTTTATTAACAGAGCATCCGATGACAGTCATAAATGACATGCAGAACAATACAGATAAAAGTATGGATTTTTTGAAACTTACGGATAATATATTCATGGAAATATTATAGCATATATGAGCCTTTAGCCCCATATCATCTTTATTATATGATAAAACCCCGTTCCTTAATGGACCGGGGCCTTATCATGGTTTACAACTTACTGCTTACTTCTTATAACTTAACATTGCTTTCTTTTCATAGTGAGTAAAATCCAAAGGACGATCTTCACCCTTTATGTTCTTTTTGATAGCGGGTTTGAAGTAATAAGGTACGCCTGTTCTCCCTTCAGAATTGTATCCGTTGGAGATTGATTTAACTGTCTTCATAATTCCACCTCCATGTACGAAAAACAAAAACAATAAACATCTCTGATCTATATATCGGACACATTTAGTATGAACTTAACCCCAAATGAGAAAAAAATACAATATATAGTATATAGGAGTTATTCTCCGGCGGTAAAAGATATTATCCAGGGAGCCGGCTGAACATCGTAATTATGTCTCGAAGTTACTTTTGAAACAGCTATCTGAATTATCTCGGGGTCAGATATGCATATTTTTTTACAATAATCTATCATAGACGCCGCAAGAACAAAATCCAGAGTATAGATAACAAATTCCATCTTAGGATTTACTTTTAACAGACTTGATATCTCCTGCTCCATAGATGCGGATGCAACAAGCATTGTAACATCGGGGACCGGAAGACCTTTTAATGTATCATCATCGATATGATCTATGATATGAACGTTGTTGATACCGAACTGTTCCACGTTTTCTTCAAGTGCTCTTCTGTCATTACCGTTATATTCAACTGCAATGATCTCGCCTTCACCATCCAGGATAGCCGATTCGACAACTATGGATTCTCCGGATATTACACATATGTTCTTGCCCTCTTCTATCTGCATCTTTGACAGAAGGACAGCTCTTATCTCCGAACCGACATACTTAACCGATCCTTTGGCAAGGACTGAGTTATCCATACCGAATTTAACGGTTGAACGGGCATTCGGATTGAGTACTATCATACCTGCAGATGCGTTTATTCCACGGTCGATCATGTCGGAAACAAGATCCTTTTTGATCGGACCTTGGGGTTCTGATCCTTCATTATATATTACGGTACATTCGCCCAGACCTGCATTGTACATTCTGTAAAAGATATCGGGATGACCGGCTTCGGTAAATACCAGAACACATCTGTGCGCTTCACAAGCCGGGATAAGGTTTTTATTTTTTCGGGTAATGTCAAGGATCTTAACATGTTCAAGGTCAATATCAGTCTGAGATGAAAAATACTGAAGCCATGAAATTACATGTTCATTGTTGAATAGTCTTTTTTCTTCCATATACCCTCCTATCTGCTGCCCCTGA
>JAEEGL015117340.1_pt1 | contig 13592 bp, 17 predicted proteins | sample 9134231 | NCBI WGS metagenome assembly JAEEGL01 (sample SAMN16246548, study PRJNA631951) | gut metagenome | biome: gut microbiome; feature: rumen; material: fiber-attached | host: Bos | place: Iran: Karaj | collected 2018-10
ATGAGGGATGCACACTGATCGTGGCAAACCGAGGGCATCTGGCTGTATGTGATTATGAGTATGCAGATTATTATGATTTTGACTTTATTAAAGGAGATGGGATCTCCTCTGGAGTTGAAATAAACAGTGATAAGAAGTTCAAGGTATCTTTGAATGAAGGTAAAGTAATATTGGAGGAATTGCCTTAAATGCAGAGTTGCTCATATATACTGAAATGATAATTGTAACATTCCCGAGGGAAGATATCAGATTTTATTAGTTGGGAGGTTTATTGTTATGTCGGATGAAAAGATATATAACTCAAGTACTATTCAGAAAGAGCTGAATGAAGAACGGAAGAGAAAAGGCTTGCATGAATTGCCTGCAGTCAACCCTATTAATGGAGGAACGAGCACATTAGCCAGAAAAGACAAATCATGGAACAGCGTGTTTGATTTCTTCCGTAAACTTGTAACTGGTAAACACTCATAAGCACTATGATCAACTATACGATCAAATTCGGTGGCATAAGCCCTATAACTGGCTTGTGCCACCTTTTGTAATTACGCCAACAACCAAATAGCGTGTCATATTTTGCTTTGAACAGCCGTTGTTATATATAGAAGGTGTAGCTTAAAGCCTTCACTTGAAATCCGGCAAAGCTATAGATATAATAGTGATCGTTGTGACATTATTATTGGGAAGGTAATTTAATGCTGGCATTTCTATTGACCTTTGTGGGAGATGATCCTGATGATCAGGAGCGATTCCGCAAACTGTATTATAAATATCATAAACATATGTATATCCGTGCATTGCGTTACACAGGGGATGAACAAGACTCCCTGGATATAGTTCAGGAAGCATTCATTAAAGTCGCGAGGCACTTTGACCAGATAGGAGATCTGAATTCTGATGAGACTAAGCACTATCTGCTGACTGCCGTGGGTAATTGTGCCAAGGATGAACTTGAGAGGAGCAGCAGAAGAAAAGAGTCAGAAGAGGCGGCTCTCGCGAGGTGGCAAAGTGAAGCGGAAGCATCACAGGAAGGCTCTGCACATAAGGCCTTTGAATTAAAGGAACTCATCAAGTCTCTGCCAGAGAACTACAGAAGACCGCTGCATATGTACTATGTTGATGATATGTGCACGTCTGAAATCGCAGAACTGCTTGAGACAAGCCCAGCAGCAATCAGGAAGAGACTTGAACGAGCCAGAGCGATGCTCAGAGAAATGATAGGTGAAGACCATGACTGAATTTGATATCGAACTTAGGAATGCCCTGGAATCGACATTCAGAGAAGAATGGCAGGAACTCGAAGCGGAAACTGACATAACTCCATATGAATTTCCCGAAGGATATGAAGAGAAAGTCCTCGATAAGGCTTACAAAGCACTTAATAACAGAAAGAAGGCTTCATTAGTCAATAAAAATGGTACTGATCTGGAGTTCCACGGAAGACCGAGGATGAGGCGTACGCTCCTTGTGGCTGCACTTATTGCTCTGTTGTTGTTTGGAACGATAACTGCATATGCCCTGACACATCCTGAGATCATATATAACATCAAGAAGACTGCGGTAGAGTGGACATTCCATTTTAAACAGATCGATCCGGATGGTGCGACTGAAGAGTTTGTGCCGGTTAAACCAGAGACACCTGAGGGGTTTGAGATAACGGAAGAAGAAACCTTACAGGGGTTGTATTGTTTGACTTTCGAAAATAACGAAGGTAAAAATATTTTTTATGATCAGTGTGAAGCCAATAATTTAGGAATGACTATAAGTGGTGAGGGTGATAAGTATTTAGAAATAGAGATAAAAGGTCACAAAGGATTAGTTTACCATGAACATAGTGATTGGAGCATTATTTGGGATAATGGGTATTATTTGTTTGAAATTAGCGGGAACGTTGATTATGAAGTACTGCTTAAAATGGCAGAAAGCATAGAATAATAATTCGTAATAAAAAAACTATATCCAATTTCATTTTTTCTGTCACATTTTGTCTGAAATTTCCGTTGTTATATATGGAAGATCGAAATGATCTTACTATATTTTCAGAAGGAGCTTTAAAATGAAACCAATTAACATTAAAAGGCTCATCGGGGTGTTGCTTTGCATGACTATGATATTATTCGGAACAGTTATAGCATTTGCGACTGATCTTGATGAGCCAGTGACAGAAGACCCAATTGACGAATATCAATATGGGTCAAGTGCCAAGTCGTACCTTACAATTAATAACTCAGGCACGGCAACATTCACTGCAACAGCCAAAGGTAAATCGGGTATTGCAACAAAGATTTCAGGCCGATGTTATCTTCAGAAGTACAGTGGTAGCAGGTGGGTCAATGTCAAATCGACAGAAAGCAGCACTAATTCACTATTGCTCACCATTAGTTGTACAAAGAGCAACTATGAAAGCGGCACATACAGAACCCATTCCGTATTCAAGATCTATAGTGGAACAGATTATGAGACCGTCACAGTCAACAGTTCAAGTGTGAAGTTTTCAAAGCAAAAATAAGAAAGAGGGTACAGGTAATTTATGAGAAAAAGTAAGGCAATCGCAACTATAATAAGTGTTATTATGTTATTTTCATCAACAACATTTTCTTTCGCAGCAAATCAATATTCTAACGCAGCCTATTTTGGATCGATAGAAGGTAAACTTAATGATAAAGGTTTTTCCATTGACAATGACAGTACTGCTAGAGCCATGTTTATTACTGGAGAAGAAAAAATAATAATAGCTGATACAAAAACTGAGCTTAATAATCTTGTCGTTAAAGATGAAGGTATACTGACAAACCAAAATGGAGATACATTTATAGAAATATGTGATAATATTTTTGCAGAAGCCACGTATAGCAGTGTAAATTTGAATGATAAAAATGCGGTAGAACAATATATCAAAAGTCAAGACTTAGACGAAGAGGAGATAGATGAAATAATAGAGTTCTCTACAATAGTACAGAATATAGGGATTGAAGATGCAACATTAACGTCATACACTACATCAAAAGGCTTTACATATGGGGGATATGAAATGAAGACTAAGCTCCAAACGTATGAAAATGTATCAACACCTACAGTGAATATATATAATGGGAAAACCACCAAGAACAAAGCTAAAGTAATGACGGATTTTGCCCTTACTGCTATAGGCTTCATTGATGAGGAAGTTGTTAGTAAGGCAATTCCTTATATAGGAGCGGGAGTTACTGTTTTCGACTATTTCCTTCAGAAGTACAAGGAAAGCCTTGTTCCGGGAAGCACTAGTGATTTCGTGGAAATGAACATGAAGTTTAATAGATATGATAAAAGGGTGTTTGTTAAAGACGCAGGTCAGTGGCATCATGTTTTGGATGCAGAATACATAAAAATCCTTGAAACCAAAACAAGACAGTATTACTATAATAAAGGAAAAAACAAAGGATATGAACGAACAAAAACAAGAACGCCGAATACAGTATTAAAAACTCCCAGTTATAACTCTCCATATGCTAATGCATTAAAAGCATTCAAGTCTCATTTCTTTAATGAATATATTACTTATAAGGTAGGGAGTAAAACATTTACATTTGGGGTTTAATGGAGGAAAAGAAATGAAAGGCAAATATTGGAAAATAATTGTGTTATTAATTATAGCATTGTTAATCCTGACCTCAGTTATTTTGCTTTTTAAATCTTTTTATCTTTTCAACGAAAAGAAAGTCCATATATTATTATTGTATGCATATTATCAAGGGGATAGTGAGAACGATCTTTCTCAGGAAAAACTTGATGATATTTACACGATTTTAACAAAATTAAAGGTAAAGAGAAGTTTGAACAAACAATCGGGATATCAGGCTACAGATGATACACTGGAGATAGGCGTTAAATGCGCATCAGCAGATAATGACATAACAAATTATCATATAACAGTTATTCCGAATGGCAGGTGCTGGATTTATGATCCTTCAATGAAAGACTTGTTTATCTATGATATTACGAATCCTGAAGAGATTATTAAATGGGCAGAGACAAATTACAAAATGTAAATGCATAGACCTATAATAAAAAGGCATGTCACATCAGAGAATATCTGATGCAGCATGCCTTTTGTTTAGTCTTTTACTGGTTATCAGTCGTCCAAGGTATACCTTACCACTGGTTTACGTGCAGCGCCGACTTCATCGGGTCTGCCGATCACTGCATGGTGAGGAGCGCTGTGGAGATATTCAGGATCTGCCTCTGCTTAAAATGGCAGAAAGCATTAAATAAAAATTCATAATAAAAAAACTATATCCAATTTCATTTTTTCTGTCACATTTTGTCTGAAACTTCCGTTGTTATATATGGAAGATCGAAATGATCTTACTATATTTTCAAGGAGGTTCAGGAATGAACACGATCAACTTAAGGAGGCTCATTGGAGTTCTGCTGTGCATGGTTATAATAGTAACATCCACTGCGTTGGCCTTTGCAACAGACTTTAATGAGCCGGAAACAGGAGTACCAATTGAAAAATATCAGTATGGCGGTGATGCGAAAGCCTATTTAACGATTAGCGATGCTGGGACTGCGACATTCAGTGCAAAGGTTAGAGGTTTTAGTGGTGTTGCAACAAAGCTTTCCGGTATCTGCTATTTGCAGAAGTACACAAGTGGCAAGTGGACAAACGTTAAGTCCCACGAAAGCAGTAAGAATTCATTGACGCTTGCTATAAGTGAAACCAAAACTAAACTGGAAAGCGGCACCTACAGAACTCATGCAGTATTCAAGGTATATAGTGGGACCAAGTATGAGACAATAACTGTTAACAGTGCAAGCGTTAAGTATACGAAATAATGCTGGAGGAAAACATGAAAAAAATTAAATAATAGAAATTATAGTAGTAATAGCAACTTTGATTATTTCAACTGTTCCTGCATTTGCGATAGGAGAGTCAGAATTAATAAACAAATCGCAGATCGAATTGCATAATATAGAGAAATCTAAAGGAATAGAAACTGTAAGTATTAAAGACACTTTAGAGATAGAGAAGGAGTCGAACGAAAGAATAACTGTCCTCAATAAAGAAGATAATAAAACAATAAAAGTTAGTATTAATAGGGCTGATGAAGTTGAAACTACCGAAGATGGTTTTAAAATTAAGGAAGTGTCAAATAAGGGAAATGTGAAATTGGAAACGAAATTTCCCGTTAACTATAAAATCGAATATGCTCGTTATCCTGATGGAACTGAAGGGAATGGGTCTCTTGTAATCATGGATCAGAATGGAACAATCGTGGCATCGACAGGTTTGCCAACTGTTAAAGATGCGACAGGCAAAGAACTGAATGCTTCTTTTATAATCGTGGATAACTCAATTAAAGTCTCAGTGGAGGACAGTGAATATATAGCACCCATAACAACAGAATATGGAGTATATGCGTCCGTAGCAAAGGCAGGAGTTGGAAGCTATTTTGTTTACAGCGCTTTTAACTATACATATAAAGGGAGCTTAACCTTGGGACCAAGAAAATTTGATGAAGGTTCCATTACTAAATGTACTGAGGCATGGAACGCAGTATACAAATTATTCTACCCGTATAGCCCTTATTGGACGACTGCGACACAAACTAAAAGTATGAAAAATCAATACTGGTGTCATGCAGACTTTGCAAAGAATAAGAAGCAGTGGAACTTGGAACCAAAAAGACCTGTTGTAAGCTGGGCAAAAATGGTAGCCGCTAAATGTAATCCTTAAGGAGTTGTGAAATGGGTAGTAGGGGAAAAAATCAATATACTGAAATGATGCCTATTGTGGGAGCATTTCTTTTCATAATATTCCTTATAATAACTGTTATTATGATAATAAAAACGGGATATCTGGCAGATGAAGGTATTTCATTGCCGCTAAATTTCGGGACAATAATATGGTTTGGTATTCCTGTTTCTTTTGTAAGCATATTGACCTTCTATGCATTAGAGAAAAAAATGGAAAAAGGTATAGCCATATCAAAAGGGAGTATTGTTTCTATAGTTATTGTATTGCTTCTGGCTCAATTGGTTATTGTTTCAGGATGGATAGTATCAAATACTTATATTAAAAGCCATGATGATATTGAATCCAATTATATAAAATCTATCACATTTGATGAGTTCAAGAAAAGTTTTGAAAAGAACGATTGTGAAAGACTTATATACATCGGAAGAAGAAGCTGCCCTCAGTGTTTAAACTTTGTTATCGAACTTAAAAGTTTTCTTGAAGCTAATAATTTGTATATGGAGTACTACTCAACTGAATTTGACAGAGTCTCCAGGCAAGATGAGCTATATTCTTTCCTTGAAAAGGAAGATATTGACAGTGTACCTATGGTTCTGATCCAAGGTGAAGGCGGTGAAACAATAAAAAGATTCGAAGGCGAACATATTATTGATGACATGAGAGAATACTTCAAGGAGTTCAAAAAATGAAAAACGCTTCTAAAATAACTGATCATATGACAATGTTGGTCGTTTTCGTGATCTGTCTATATGAACTGACGATTCGATATCTGTTTAAGATCGATTTAGATTCTTTGTTGGGCAATCAGTTGCTGGCAAAGGCAATCGTGCTCATTGCACCAACGTTTTATGTGCTGATCAAATTACTGCTTCATAAGGAAAAGATCATTTATGACAGAAAATATCTTGTAAGGTCGGAGGGTATAGCAACCCATATGTGACAATGATCCTTTTCTGATATTTTGGATAGCAGGTAATAGCAAAAGGGAGTTCAGCAATTTTGCGGAACTCCCTTATTTATATGTTTTCATGGATATGATATAATTACGAATGTCATGAAAAAGAAAAATATAGCGTTAAAAACATTAATATTGCTGATGGTGCTGATGCTGTTCACAGGCTGCGGCGGGACTGAACAGAGCGCTGACCCTTCTGATACCCAGGAACATACTGAGACAGCAGCAACAGAGGAACTCAAACCCCCGTTAGTACGCAATTCCTCAATGCTGGACACCGGATCGATCCTGAGGGATCCTGAATACAAACTGACTTTTTCGGGCGATTGGGATCTCATAACCGACGAGGATTACAAGGTAGAGCTGGAGAATCTGTTTTACGAATTCTATCCGCAGATCTACGAGCGTTGGGGTACCGGGACCGAACCCAAAGAGATAGAATTCAAGGCGGATCCGGATGAAGATGGAGTCGCCTACTGCTCCGGCGATCTCATCGTGGTGTCTGTGGATTATGCCAACGAGAATCCTTTGGACATAGGGTATTTTGCACATGAACTGACCCATGTCGTTCAGGCCTATTCGCAGGATATCGACTGGTGGTGCGAGGGAATGGCCAGCTACGGCAGATTCAGGTATTTTCAGTGGGAGCATAAAGACACCGTGAGCGTGATAGATCAGCACAGCCCGGGCATCGCGGAGTGGGACTATGATCCCTACGGAAACTGTATGCTTTTCTTCGCATATCTCGATGAAAAATATCCGACAAAACAGAATGGCGACGGCACCACTGAGTATGGCTTGATCGATTCGGTAAATCTGGCGATCAAAGACGGTATCATCGACACTGACAGTCATCCTGAGGATCCGGAAACTTCATTTAACCAGGTCGTGAAGGCGGTGACAGGGATCGACACCATAGACGAGATCCGCCTGCAATACGTCGAAGCCTGCATGAACGACACGTGGACATTCACGGGCTTTGAAGGGTACCCTCAGCTTACCGCAGATACAGAGTTTGCCCACAAGAATATTGCAAAAAAATCCGACGCGATCCTCGAATTCGAAGACAACGTTTTCGACGGCGCGAAGGTCATAAGATCTTCGGGTTTCATAAACGATGACGAAAGAGATGATTATCTTATCGACGGAGATCTTAAGACCAAGTGGTGCGCCGAGGAGGGGGACGTAACCGATCTGGCATACGCTTTGGACGGAGTAAAACACTTCATGGTGATAGATCTCGGTGAGCAAAAGGATTTCGACTCATATACTTTATACAACGGTGGGAGTCTCGAAGACAGTTCATATAATGCGAGAAAGTGGGATATTCTGGTCTCCGACGATGGGGTAAACTTCATGGAGATCGATCATCAGGATGATATAACGGATGACGTGGCGTCCCTTATCGTTGGAGAAACGAGCGCGAGATACGTCATGCTTAAAATCATCATCCCTGATGGCGGAGACGGCACTGTGCGTTTATATGAGCTTGCAGCAGGATTGCGCAGCTAACAAAACTGATTGCTTAAACACAAGGCTATTATTGCATATTATTCAGTAAACAACGAGTTAGTTATTGACAACTGATGTTATATATGATATAGTCTTTACATAAATTGTGAATCAATTAACTAAATACAACCTACAGAGAGTAGCGCTTTGATCTAAGCGCTTTAAAAGGGAAACAGGTGAGAGACCTGTGCTATCCCGTAACTGTATGTGATTTGGACTTTCATTATGTCACTGGACGTTTTGTCCGGGAAGGCGAAAGCCCTTATATCATGAGCCAGGAGACCTGCTTTCTGTACGTTATCTTATGTGTCACGAGGTATGGCACCGATAATGAATAGAATGTAAGCTTATTGATCGTACTAGTTTTTTGAAGTTCGTTTGTTATTGCCGACCCGTGTTCAGGGTCGGCATTTATATTGTTCATTAAGGAGGAAAGAAAAATATGAAAAAGAAATCTATAATTATCCTTTTGATCTTCTGCCTCGTTATGCTGTTTGCGGCATGCGGAGAGTCTGAAGAAGAAGGAACAGAACAGGTAACCGGCTCCAAAGGAGACACCTACACAGTAACCGACGAATCCATCGAAGTCGGAACTGAGGGCGATGAATATGAGCCTTATACCATCACACTTAACCTTGAACGTTCAGGTATAGGCCAGAACATGGAAGAGACCTTTACTGCGCCTCCCCAGAAGGCCATTGCCGACGGAGACCAGATGGCTGACTTTTTCTTTGATCTGGGACTTGAAGATCACATGGCAGGCTTCACCAGAGGAGCATGCTGGTCAACAGTTTCTGAATATCCTGCAAGAGATAAGGTCACCAAGATCACTGAAGATGGAGTTAACTTAAGAAACGCTTCCAAGGAACAGATCATCGCTACAGGATGCGATTTCATGATGGGCTGGGATTCACTCTTCTCAGATGACAATTTTTCAGTGTCATTCTGCCTCGAGCACAACATCATCCCTTACTTCCCTTACTGCTGCTCTGATTCCGCTACATTCGAGGACATCTATAAGGATTATGAAGTTCTTGGAAACGTTTTCGGAGTACAGGAGCTGGCAGCTGAGAAGGTACAGGCCATGAAAGACAAATTGGCTGAAGTCAAGGAAGCTCTCGGCGAAGAGGCTTATGAGAATCCCATCAGGGTATTCGTATATGATTCCGGCGAAGACGCTCCTTTCACAGCTTGCCAGGGAGTTCCCGGTGACATGATCAAACTTGCCGGAGGCATCTCGATCTTTGACGATATCGAAAAAGGCTGGGCTACACCTTCATGGGAAGAGGTAGTAGAAAGAGATCCGGATGTCATTCTGATCCTTGACTATGACTACGACACTGACGCAAAGACAGAGTTCCTTAAGACAAATGAATTCACTTCTCAGCTCAGAGCTGTCAAAGAGGGCCGTATCTATTCAGCTTGCTGCTCAGACATGCAGGGTTCAGCTGGTTCCGCAGGAACAGTTGAAATCATGGCTAAGCAGTTCTATCCTGAAAAATTCAACTGATAAAGTATAGGGGATATCAATAACCCATATTTAACCTTTCTCAATTAGGCATGCCCGATTTTTCGGGCATGCCATTAGCTATTTAAAGGAGTAGGGTATGGAAAAGGAAAAATTACCCGCGTTTCCTTTGCATAAAAGATCGCACTACCTGATTTTTTGCTGCATTATGATCGTAGTATTGCTTATCTCGTTCATTATGGCAACGAAGCTCGGAAGCGTTGATCTGGACGACAGTGCAATAGGCAAAATAATTATCAATGAAATAACCAATAAAGAAATTTATGAACCCACATGGGAGGACAGTACGGCCATAATTGTATGGACTATACGTATACCAAGGATACTGACTGCGTTTGTAGTTGGCGCCGGCCTTACCCTCTGCGGTATACTGATGCAGGTACTGACCAAGAACCCGTTGGCAGATCCATATGTTTTGGGCATTTCCCAGGGAGCCTCAGCAGGTGCGGTTTCAGTTATCATGTACGGATATCTGTCATTCCTGGGAGGATATGGAACCATGGTAGGCGCTTTCGGTGGTGCGGTGATCAGTATCGTGCTGGCTCTTAAGATCGCCACAATCAGAAACAAAGTGACCGCCACCCAACTGGTGCTGGCTGGAATTGCCGTTTCAGCGCTGTTCGGGGCCATAACAAACTTCATGATATATCACACGAAAACCGGTTCCGATAAGGTGAAAACAGCAACTTACTGGATGATGGGTTCTCTTAGCGGAGCTTCATGGGAAAAACTGAAGTATGCTACAGTAGCCTTCGTGATCTGCCTCGTGTTTATAATGATTCTGACAAGACAGCTGGACGTGCTTCTTCTTGGCGATGATGTGGCATCCACCGTGGGAGTGAATACTGACAAACTCAAACTTGGAATAATAATACTTGCGACACTGCTCACCGGAGTTATCGTTTCAATATCCGGAACGATAGGCTTCGTGGGACTCACCATACCCCATATAACAAGATCCATAGTAGGGACAAAACATAAATGGTTAGTACCTGCTGCGGTCTTGGTGGGAGGAACGTTCCTGGTCATAGCTGATATATTGAGCCGTGTTGTGGTGGCTCCGGAAGAGTTGCCCATCGGAGTGGTATCAGCCTTCTTCGGCGCGCCGTTCTTCCTGTATCTCATCAGGAAGTCCAACAGTAAGTTAGGAGGCTGATCATGGAGAGCAATAATTTGAACGTAAAACTGAACGTTGAAGACCTGAAATACTCCATCAATTCCAAAGTAATCGTTGACGGAGTGAGTTTAGACGTTGAAGAGGGCTCATTCGTGGGTCTGGTCGGACCAAACGGATGCGGCAAATCTACTCTTCTTAAAAACATATACAGAGTATATCTTCCAACCAAGGGAGCGGTGTTCATAGATGGCAAGAGTGTCCTTGAGATGACAAACAAAGAATCTGCTCTGGAGATGTCTGTTATGCAGCAGGAAAATAACGTGGAGTTCGACATGAACGTTTTCGATATGGTCATGCTGGGCAGATTTGCCCATCAGAAGATGTTCCATAACGACATGCATGCCGAAGGAGAAATCGTGCGTGCCGCCTTAAGGGAAGTGGGAATGGAAGGCTATGAGGAAAGGAGCTTTCTTTCCCTGTCCGGAGGCGAGAAACAGAGGACTTTAGTCGCCCGTGCTCTGGTACAGCAGGCTCAGCTCATAATTCTGGATGAGCCAACGAATCATCTGGACATTGGCTACCAGTATCAGATCATGAATATACTGAAAAACCAGAACGTTACGGTATTCTCGTCTGTACATGATCTGAACATCGCGGCATGCTACTGCGACAAGGTCATTCTCATGAAAAGAGGAAAGATCTATGACGTAGGAACCCCGGAGGAGATGTTCGTACCATCAAAAATAAAGGACCTTTTCGGAGTCGATACACAAGTGAACGTCAACAGTGTCACAGGTAAACCCAATATCATTTTTATGCCGACACTTTGAAACGGATGAAGGAAGGACAGAAGATATGGAAAAGAAAGCATTGCTCGTGGTCAGCTTTGGAACATCCTATCCCGAAACGCGCAGCAAGACAATTGACATAGTAGAGGAAGAGTTGCGTAAGAAGTTTCCTGACAGGATCTTTTACAGGGCATGGACCAGCGGTATGATCCGCAGAAAGTTAAAAGAAAGAGACGATATTGAGATAATGTCTGTACAGGATGCTTTGGAACAGATGACTGAAGACGGTGTCACAGACGTACTTGTTCAGACGACCCATGTTCTTGCCGGAGAAGAATATAGCAGGGTGAAAAATCAGATTTGTCTTTATCAGGATAAATTCAGTACGGTAGCGCTTGGCGAACCACTGATCAGTTCATACAGGGATGTTTATCATATTGCAAGGATACTGGAAAGTTATTATTCAGATCTTACAGAAAAGGACATGCTTGTGCTGATGGGGCACGGAAGTTCCGAAATGGAGTTCCCTGCCTATGAAGAGCTTGGGAGACAGTTCAAAAATAACGGACATGAGAATTACTGCATCGGAACTGTAGAGTTCACTCCGGGCATTGAGCCGGTCCTCGAGAAGGTAAAACTATACAAACCTGAACATGTTTACCTCGCACCGCTTCTTCTTGTTGCAGGAGACCATGCCTCAAATGATATGGCTGGTGACGAGCCGGATTCCTGGAAGAATCAAATCGAAGCCCTGGGACCTCAGGTAATTTGTCATGTGAAAGGCATGGGAGAGTATCCAGAGGTTCAGAAAATGTATGTCTGGCATGCGGAACATGCAAATATTATCAAATGAAGTTTATTACTCTGAAAACAAAACAAAAGGGACCTCCTAAAAGTTAAGTTACAACAGAGAAATAAAAAAGGCCTCGATGCAGAGGCCAGGAAAAGACCTCAACGACGAGGTCTTTTCCTTTTGATGATTTATTTACAGTTTCTTCAGTAGCCCTGTGGCTTCGTTGAACTCGTTAATGAGATCATCGATGTCAGCGGCAGCTTTTGCCGCCTGGCCCCAGGTCCCTGCCTGGTCGTACCAGAGGGCGTTCAGTTCCTCTGAAGTCTTACCTTGCTGTTCGACCCAGGTGTAATATTTGAGATTATGGATACGCTTTCTGTCGGTGTAGCGGAGTTCAAGCATACCATCGGTCTTTTCACCGAGGATGTGGGTGTGGAAGTCGATGGCAGCCTTTTCGTGTGTATATTCACCGTCGCGGGCTCTCAGCTCCTCGATCCTGGAACCGTACATGGCAGCTGAATCGGTCAGCACAGTTGCGACAACGTCGTTTTCGTCAAGTTCATAGTACTTGGCCATCTTTATACAGCAGAGAGCGTTGGCAATGCCGGAGATGCCGAAGTAACCGAGAAGATCTACGAGCTCGGGATCCACGCCCTGCTCCTTGAGATAAGCGCGTCCGATGGGTTCATTGAACAGGCGAAGTGCCTCTACGGGATCTTCGTCATCTATGGCGATGACCATGTCGGTGTTCTTTACGTTATGGATCCATGGAACGTGTCTGTCGCCGATTCCTTCGATCCTGTGGTCGCCGAAACCGTTATCAAGAAGAGTAGGACACTGAAGGGACTCGCCGACACCCAGCTTGGCTTGAGGATAAAGCTCCTTCAGGCGATCTCCGGAGCCCATAGTGCCTGCAGAACCTGAGCAGAAAGCCATGCCGGCGAAGCGGCCGTTTTCGCCTTTGATCTATTAGAAGGAATCGGAGATGGCATTTCCTGTCAAGTTATAGTGCCACATGTAGTTTCCCATCTCCTGGAACTGATTGAAGACCCATACGTCATCCTGTGCTTGGAGTTCAGCCACCTTATCGTAGATAGCTTTGACGTTGGATTCGGATCCGGGTGTAGCGATGACTTCTGAAGCCACGCCTTCAAGCCAGTCG
>JAEEGL015152508.1_pt1 | contig 13592 bp, 2 predicted proteins | sample 9134231 | NCBI WGS metagenome assembly JAEEGL01 (sample SAMN16246548, study PRJNA631951) | gut metagenome | biome: gut microbiome; feature: rumen; material: fiber-attached | host: Bos | place: Iran: Karaj | collected 2018-10
TTGTTACATTTAAAATTATGGGTTTAAAAGAATTTAGAAATTTAAAAAAGGAAATTGAGATTTAAATTTTTTCAAATCAAAACTTTAATAATTATTTTAAAAGTTATAATTGCTGTTAGAACAAAGAATTTCAATTTTTTCGATTTTTTTGAAAAAATTAAAAGGATTAGCTTTATTTATTGAAAAAATTTATTATTTTATCAATTCTTTATCACTAAAAACACCTAAATTAAAAATAAATATTCAATGTTAATTCTTTAAATTAAGAAATTCGATAAAACAAACCTTATAATAAAGAACAAAATTTTCAATTCATTAACCTAAATCTAAAATTTGTAAATTTAGATAAGTTATAATGAATAAAGACCAACATTAAATTTATTTTAAATAGTAAATAATTTTGTTTTATGTTATACTTATCTAAAGTTTAGATTAAAAAGAATATATATATTGTATTGAGAAATAAAAAGCAAAGTTGTTAATTATTATTATTGAGTCAAGATTTAAAGTTAACAACAAAATTTTCAAACATGAAATTTAAATAATTATTTATCATTTTAAAAAAATATACAAAACAATTTAAATTAATTTTTATAAACACAATTAAATAGAAAAAGAATAAATAAAAATTAATATTTTTTAATTTTAAAATGGGTTCTTTTTTCTCAAAGTTATGGGATTCTCTCTTTGATATAAAAAATGTTCGTATTATAATGATAGGGTTAGATGATGCAGGAAAAACCACAATATTAAATGTGTTAAAAATAGGAGAAACAACAGAAACAATTCCAACAATAGGATTTAATGTACAAACTTTAAAATATAAAGGATTAAATATTCAAGTTTGGGATATAGGAGGTCAAGTACAAAATAGAGTAATATGGAAACATTATTATGATAATACAGATGGAATAATTTTTGTAATAGATTCAAATAATAAAAAAAGAATTGAAGAAGCTTATAATGAATTTAAGAAATTATTAACTGAAGAAAAATTAAAAAATTGCCCTATTTTAATTATGGCTAATAAACAAGATTTAAATGATTCTTTATCTCCAATTGATATTGCTAATAAAATGGAAATGGAATTTATAAAAGATAGAAAATGGTTAGTCCAAGGAACATCTGCAATAACTGCTCAAGGTTTGAAAGATGGATTAGATTGGTTAGCTGGGGTTTTAATTAATAATAAATAAATATATTAATTTTAACTTTTTTATAATTTTTTTGATATATTTTCCAACAAATTTAATTTGGCTATTTATTAAAATGATTGAAAATAAATAATGTTGAATTTTATCTCTATTTAGAAAATATATTTTAAATACTGAAATTTTTTAGTTTTTTAAAATAAATTTTATTTTGAAAAAAAATGAATAGAAAATTTAAAATATTTTTATTTCCTTAATTAATCTTTTTACAAATTGAAAATCTATATTTATTTTATATGAGAATTTATTAAACAATAATATTAGCCAAATATACAAAAATTAGGGTCTCATTGATTTTTTATTTTACAAATAAATGAAATTAAATACTTATTAATAATTGAAAATCTCCTTAATATCTTTAGATTCCAAAAAATTTCAAAGATAATTTATAATTATATTTATTAACTTACAATAAAAATCAGAAAAACAGTTCGAAATCAATTATTAGAATTTCTTATAAATGATCACTCTTAAATTTTGAGTTCTAAAAATAAACCTTTCATAAATGAATCTTTAGAATTCCAAAAATGTTTAAATAATTAAAAATAAAAATTAATAATTTAAAAACAAAAAATACATCTTTAGAAAAAACTTTATCAATGAAAAACTTTATTTTTTATCTTAATTATGTAAAATTATTAAAAAGACATAAATACAAAAAAACAAATTTTATTTTGATTTTTATGATTATGATAATTAAATTAAATAATTTTTTAGAAAAAAATATTTTTAATTTTTAATAGAATAGTTCATAAGTAATTTAAATGATAAGAAATTCAAATAATAAATTCATTTGGGAGATATAACATGATTAAGAAAATTATCATTTAATATTATCCATGATACAAAATATTTAATTAATTAAATATAAATTTAAAATATATATTAAATAAGGGTTTGCAAGATACTTTTTCTATTCTTTATAAAGGCAAATAACATAAGATAAAATTAATTGAACAAAACTTAATCATATTAGGTAATAATTAAAATATGAATAATATTTTCAAAAAAGAAAATAATTTAAAAAATTAGATGATGTGAAAGAGAGTTTATTTAAATTAAAAAAATCTAAAAAATTTGTGAGAATGTTATCTTAAACGTAAATATATAAAAATGAATATTCTTAAAAAAAAATTAGAAAGTTATATCTGATTACTTGCATGGTTAAAATAGTTATGATACATTTTATTTATTAAAATATCATTTTCTATTAATTCTTTTAATGTTTTTTTTTAATTATTGATAACAAGTATTATTTTTAATAGGTATTTTTTTATCTATTTTTAAATTTATTTTCTTCATAATTTATATTAATTATAATTGAACGAATCAGAGAAAGTAAATCCCTTATAACAAATACTAAAAATGAATTTGATTCATCTTTTATAATAAAAAACATTATTTTAACTATTGTTTACTTTTTAATAATATATTCTTTGATAAATAATTGAAAACAAATCAAAATTTTTTAAATAATTATTGTATCAAATAAATTTTAATATCTAAATATAAATCATTGAATATTTCAAAAAAAAAATATAAACAAATATAGTTCATCGATAATATTAATAAGAATTTTACTTGCTAATTTTTTATTGAAAAAAATTTTAAAATTTTCATAAATGTAATGTTAATTTTTTATTTCATTTTAAGACGAACAAAATATGTAAAATAATTAATATAGTGTTAGATATATTAAAAAAAGTTAAATTAAAAGTAAATAAAATGAATTCTTCAAAAATAAAAGAAAATAAAATCATTTTTTTATATGCAAAAACACTTCAAAATTTAATCACAGAAAAAGATTTTTCGATAGATTCATCTTTTTCAAATTTTAAATGTGAAAAAGAAATAAAAAAAAAAGATGAAAATTCAACAATTTTATTATTGTCTTCAACATTTAATAATATCAAAAGTAAAACATATAAAATAAAGTTAAAAAAAAATTTTCAATCAAATTCATTTACAATATATGAAGGGGAAAATTTTTTATTTAATGTAATTTTTGAACCAGCATTATTGTCATGGGGGAATAAAGAACTAAAACCTCCAGAAATAATTAGATTAAGTGACAGAGAACAATATAACTTTTTTTCTAAAGATTATATTAAAGAAAATAATTTACAAACATCTTATGCAAAAGAGGCTTTAAACAGAGATGTAGTTAAATTATTTCTTAAACCTTATGATTTTGCTTTTTATTTAGATGTTTTTAAAGATATTTTTTCTTCAAAATTTATTAAAAATTTATTAGCTTATTTTAAAATAGAGAATATTATACTTCCTGAAAATTTAGACCCTAAAACTCATTCTGCTGTTCTGAAATTAATTTTAAAAAATGGGAAAAAAATAATTGATTTGGTCAAAGGAAATAATAAATTATCATTTGCTCAAAAATTATATCTTTTTCTTCTTTTTTATTTTTATAATTTTGTTCCTAATTTATTAAAAGATATGTTAAAAAACGAAAAAGGTGAATGTGATGTTAATTATTATGATTTATTTATGCAAAATTTAAATATATTTTCGAGGCCAAATGATGTTTCATTAGAAATAATTTTTCACTATATTAAAAGTGTTGATGATACAATTTGCTTAATGAAAAAATTTTCAAATTTCTATGATTGCTTGAAATCAATTTATGATAATTTAGAAAAAATATCTGAATTATGTAAAAAAGAGAAAAAATATTTAGATATAAATGATATTCCTAAAAATCCAGAAGAACAAAAATTAAATGAGATTCTTTCAATATTAAAAGATATTAAAAACATGGAATATGAAAAACACATAAAAATATTATCTCTTGATATAAATTTTTGGAAAAAAATAATTTCAAACTGTGGTAATGAAGTGAATGGTTTAGAAAAATTAATGGAAATGATTGAAGAAAATGAAGATGAAAAAATTAAAAAAGATTTAAAACCTTTAATTGATTATAAAAAACATGAAATTTGTGAAAAGTCAATTATTCAAAGTGAAGAAAAAAATAAAGAAATTTTAGAATGGGTAATGATGGATCCTATATTTAAAATGAAAAAAGGAAAAAACGATGATAAAAAAGACATTGACATAATTTTAAAAAAAATTGATTTTGAAGAATTAAATAAAAACTCTCCAGAAGAAATTAAATCATTTTTCAATGATTTAAATGAATTAAAATTAAAAGAAATATTACCTGATAATATTTATACAAAATTTTATAATGGATTGATTGATAAAATTCAAAAATTCGAATATTTTAATTTTATTTATGAATTTATTAATTTTGAAGAAAAAGAATGGAGAATATTAAATATCATTCAAAAAAAATATTTAGAATTATTAAATGTGACAAAAGGGAAAAATGAAAATTTTAAAGATATCACAAATAAATATTTAAGAAAAAATATGAAAATAGGATATATAAATGAAATTGAACAAATATTATCAAAAATTGAAGAAATGTTTGATAAAGAAAATATAAAGATTCTATATATGAATTTCATAGAAATTTTTACTGGAAATGAAAAAATTACATCAAGATTAGTAAAATATTTTACTGGAAATTTAAAAAATGCAACAGATGCGACAATTAAAGTATTATTGAACGGAATAAAAAGTGAAAATGCTTTAAAGAAGCTTTTTGCGGATTTTAAAGACTTAACTTTTTCAGAAAATGAATTTTTTCAAAAAGAAGAAAATGAAAAAATTAAAATATTTAAAACAATTAATGATTATGGATATATTAATTATATAAAAAATACGGAATATTATAAGAGTATTAGTGAACTTTCTGATTCAATTATTAAAAAATTAAGTGAATTTAATTTCGATTGTGTAACAGCTAATAATATAAAAAATTTAGGTAAAGATTTTGAAGAAAGATTAAATTTAATAAGTTTTAAAAATAATGGTATTAATTATGATTCTTTAATAGAAAAAATTAATAATTATATTATATGGAAAGATAAAATTTCTGAAATAAATAAATTTATAAATTTTTTTTCATCAAAAGATGAAGAAATGGTAAAAAAGCAAATTAATGAATTAAATCAAGCTTTCAATCAAAAAAATTTAAATGAAATTCTTAAAAATGAAAATGATATTGAAAATATTATAAATGAATATTATAAAAAATCAAAGGAAGTAAATGAATTACATCAGAGTGAATTTTTTAATATGATATATAAACAACACAAAGAAGATGAACAAAAAGATCCTTTAGGATATTCAATAGAAGATTTTGATACTTTACAATATTTATTTGATGATAAACAATTTTCAGAAATAAACTCTGAGATTTTTAATTTAATTCTCAAAGAAATAAAATCAAAAGAATTTTTAGAAAAGGAATTTCAATTTTTAAAAAAACATTTTAAAAAAGAAGATTTAGATACATCATTGATTGTAGATCAATTAATAATACTTTCATCAAAAAATAAAATGATAAAATCAATTAATGGAATTTTGATGTTAATAGATGAATTAGAAGTTAATCAAGGAGATTTTTATAATCAATTGAAAAATACAAAAAATGATTTGGAAGTAAACACAGAAGTAGATGATTTAAAAAAAAATATAGAATTTTTGAATAAAAATAAAATAGAAATAAATAAGACTTATATCATAATAATAAATCAATTAACAGAAAAAGCGGATTTCATCAAATTTTTAAAAGATAAAGATGAAAATGGATTAAGAAATTTAGTTGAATTTGTTGGAGAAGATGATAATAGTTCACTTAAAGTAAGTGATATACAAGATTTTTTAAAATGTGTGAATTTTATGAATGATATAAAAACTTTTAAAAATGAAAATGATGATAAATTTTTTAAGGAATATATTAATTTATGTAATAATGAAAAATATAGAAATATTGAAGCTTATTTAGAAAATGTAAATCAAAATTTTAATGAAATAAAAGATTTATATAATAAAAATATTGATAAATCAGAATTTACAAAACAAAAAATAAAAGATTTATATAATAATTCATTATTTAAAATAAATACTTCAAATGGAGAATTTTCTTGTGTGGTTTTATATACTAAAGAGTTAAATAAAAAAATTTTATATGATGAAGTTCTTGAAGTTAGAGATAGATCTTTATTAAAAAAAAAAGATGAAGATGAAAAAGGTGAAAATTTTTATGATATTGCACAAAAATTTTCCAAAATAATAAGTGAAATTGATACTTTAATTGATTATATAAACGAAGTCTCTGAAAGAGGTTATCCAGAAAATATTTCATATAATATCAATATTATAGAAGGAAAAATGATTATTCAAAGCGACAATAAAAGCTCTGATATTGAAAAAATTAAAAAGAATTTAATTAATGCTTTAAAAACACAACTTTTTGAACAAGAAAATGCATATATGAATAATTCAATTACTAGGTTTTTATATGGAAGATATTTTTATCAATTTACACAATACTTAAGATTCGAAAAAAGTGATATTACTTATTTTTTAAATTATATTACAAATAATAATTATAAAAAAAAAATTGATTATAATTATATCAGAGAACACAAAAATAATCCTATGTTAGATTCAGTGAATAATTCAACTGAATTTTTAAAAGAATTATTAAAAGAAAATAATATAACAGAAGAAGATATTTTTAAAAGAAATATAATTAAAAATGGGAATTATAGTAAATTAAAAGGTTATTATTCTTTTAAAGATGAGATACCTCAAAATATAGTAAAAATATATCAAAATTTTACAGGAAATCCTCCTTTAGCACAAACAATTCTACTATGTAGTAAATTGACATCAAATGGGGAAATAACTGCTTTTATGTATAAAGCTATTTTATGTAAATATAATGTTCTTTTTTCAATCGTTAATTTTGAAATTTTGGAAATTGAAAAAAAACAAATAATACTTGAACTTTTAAATAAATTATATAATGAAAACTATAAAAAAATGAAATCTTGTTTTGTTTTTATTTATAATGATAAAAATTCTGATTTTATTCAAGATGTTATTAAAAAGCCAAATTATGAAAAATTAGTTTTAAAAGATGATAATAATGAAATTCAATTAAATGATAATACTATTGAAATTTATTATTCTAATTCCTGTGGAGTTGGAAAATCTTCTTTAATAAAAAATCAAATTGAAGCATCTCAAAAGGAATATAAATATTTTCCAATTGGAGGAGAATTTACTATGTTAAATTTAATTGAAAGATTAATTGCATTAAATTTAAATGAAAATTCAATTTTACATTTAGATTTATATGATACATCAAAAGTTGATTTGATGAAAGATTTTCTGTTTTCATTTTTAATAACTAAATTATATTCTTATGGTGAAAATCTTTTTTATTTAGGAAACAATATAGAAATCAAAGTTGAAGTTCCTTATGGATTCGTTGATTTTTTCCAAAAATTTCCAATTTTAAAATTATTTAAAAAACATTTAATTTCAATTGATAAAATGCCTCCTTTAAAAATTGAAAATGAATTAGATTCAAATATTCAAATTGCATGTAATTATTTAAAATTATTAAAAGAAAAAAAAATAAGTGAAAATAATCTTTATATCAATAAAATATCAAAAAATAGATATGAACCTTCAATTGAATCAATTTTATTAGAACAAAAAATATGTGAAGATTTAATTAAAGAATATTTTACAATTGAAAAACCGACATTTTATCAAATAACATCTTTTATAAATATAATAGCAAGTCAATTAAAGGAATTTACAAACAATTTTTATTTACAAGTTCATGAATTAAAAGAAATTGGAAAGTTGAAAAATCAAAATGATTTAAATTCAATAAGAGAATTTCTAATAAATGCTTTGATTAAAAATACAATGCATTTTACCAAAGGAGCTTATGGTAATTTAATTAAAAGTCAAGAAATTGCACAACAAATACAAACAAATGATGATAACAATTTTAATGAAGAAGAAATACTGAATAATGCAATCAAAAGTTTAATTCATCCAGAAGTTATTTCATATAAACAAATTAATCCAAGTTTAATTTTTTCTAATTTAGATGGTTGTTCATTAAGTATAATAACAAATTGTGAAGAAAATTCTGAAGAATATAATTTATTAAGAAAATTATATAATGCAGATTCAGATAATAATAAAAGAAAATTAATCAATTACCAAAAATTATCTTCAGATGATTTTTTACCAGAATTAAAAAAAGTATTAAACTTAAAAAATGAAGTAGATAAAGAAACAATATTAAAATGGAAAGAAACTATCGAAGAAAATGGAGAAAAAAAAACAATAGAGAAAACAAGAACATTAAAATCAATAAAAGAAATAGTTGGTTCATATGTTTTTACAGCAGATAATTTTATAAAATTAATTTTAGTTTTATTTAGAATTCAAGCAAATATTCCTGTTATTATGATGGGAGAAACAGGATGTGGAAAAACTTCCTTAATAAGAATAATGGCTCAATTAATGGAAATTAATATGAAAATTTTAAATATTCATGCTGGAGTAAATGATAATGATATTAAAGATTTTATGATGGGAAGAACAAAATATAATGATCAAAATTTATTAGATAATGAAAGTGAAAATATAAAAAAAGAAAAAATTGAAAGAGAAAAAGAAAATTTAAAAAAATTAGAAGAAATTGCTAATGATGTTGATAATGAAGTTACTAAACTTCCAAATGAAAGTGATGATGCATTTGATAAGAGGAAAAAATTAGAAAAGGAAAAAAGAAGAGAACAAATTGAAAAATTAAAAGAAAAAAATTTAGAAGAAGAAAGATTTAAAGAAGGTAAAAGTAAAATATGGGTATTTTTAGATGAAATAAATACATGTGATTCTATGGGTTTAATTAGTGAAATGATGTGTAAACATACTATGCATGGAATTCCAATTTTTAAAAATGTTACTTTTATTGCTGCTTGTAATCCTTATAGAACACTCACAAAACCCCCACAAGTTTCTGGTTTAGTTTTAAGAAAAGAAAAAAAAATTTTAAATTTAGTTTACACTGTTAATCCTCTTCCACATTGTTTATTAAATTATGTTTTTGATTTTGGAAATTTAACACCTGAAGATGAAAAAAGATATATTGAAAGTATGGTTTCTAATACAATTTTAAATACTTATGGCTCAGAAATTAAAAAAAATGATTATAATTATATTCAAAATTTAGCTGTTCAAGCTATTGTTAAAAGTCAACATTTTATAAGAGAAAGAAATGAAGTTTCTGCAGTTTCTTTAAGAGAAATAAGAAGATTCAGTATTTTCTTTGAATTTTTCTATAAATATATAATAGATAAAAAGAATCATCCTGATCCAAATATAAACATGGAATATAAAAGTTTAACACCACAAGAAATTGGTTTAAGAACAATTAATTTAAGTATATATATATGTTATTATCTTAGAATAGCAGATAAAAATATGAGATTAGAATTTTTAGGAATGATGGAAAGAATCTTTCATCAAAATTTTGAGACTGTCCCACAGATGGAACAAAAATATATAATTAATAATATAAAAATTGATTCAGGAATAGCAAAAAATAATGCACTTTTAGAAAATATATTCACTTTATTTATTTGTATAAATACTCAGGTTCCAGTATTTATATGTGGAAAACCAGGATGTAGTAAATCATTAAGTGTACAATTAATATTTAAATCAATGAAAGGTGAAAATTCAGAATATCCTTTATTTAGAACATTACCAAAATTAATAATGAATTCATATCAAGGAGCAAAAACAAGTACTTCAAAAGGAGTTTTAAAAATATTTAATAAAGCAAGAGATATAATTAGAAATATGAAAAATAAAGAAGAAAAAGATCAAGAAAAAATAATATCAATGATATATTTTGATGAAATGGGTCTTGCTGAAATTTCTCCAAATAATCCATTAAAAGTAATTCATTCTCAATTAGAATATGATGAAAATATTGATAAAATTTCATTTGTTGGTGTTTCAAATTGGACTCTCGATGCAAGTAAAATGAATAGAGGAATATATTTAGCTATTCCAGAACCTCAAGAAGATGATTTACAAGATACTGCTTTAACTATTGCAGAATCTTATAGTATTTCAATTAAAGATAATTATCAAGATTTTTTTGAAAATTTAGCATCTACTTATTATAATTATAAAAATAGCTTAAAGAATATTCCTAAATTTCAAGATTTTCATGGTTCGAGAGACTTTTATACTTTAATTAAAGATTCTGTTAAATTAATTCAAAATAAAGACCAAGAAATGATTGAACAAATTGGTGAACAAGCTTTAGAAAAAAATTTCGGAGGATTACCTTGTGCTGATAAAGATAATCATAATTCTATTTATGTTATTAGAAAATTTTATAAAGAAAAATATGGAAATATTGGAGTTAGTTCTGATTATGATTCTATGAAATGTATTAAAAATAATATTAATGATAAAGATGGAAGATATTTATTAATTATTTCTAAAAGTTCAATTGCACCTTATTTAATTAATAATATTATGGATGAATTAGGGAAAGAATATATTTTTTATTTAGGTTCTCAATTTGAAAGTGATAAATATGAAGAATTTTATTCTGTAAAAATTTTAAATAAAATATTATCATGTATGGAACAAGGAAAAGTATTAATATTAAAAGATTTAGAATTAATTTATCCTTCTTTATATGATTTATTTAATCAAAATTTTACAGTTGTTTCAGAAAAAAATTTTGCAAGAATTGCATTAGGTTCTTCTAATAATTCAATTTCATATGTTCATCCTAATTTTAAATGTATAATATTAGTAGATGAAAATGAAATTGAAAAAGAAGAAGCACCATTTTTAAATAGATTTGAAAAACATATAGTTACTTTTGAATCATTACTTATTAAAGAATATAGAAATATTTCTAAAAATATTTTATCTATGTTAAATGATATAGTTAATTTATCTAATGAATCTTCTCCAAAATATAAATTTGATTTAGAAAAACAATTTATTAATTGTGATATTGAAGAAATTCAAGGTTTAATTTATTCATTTGTTAGAAAAGAAAAAAAAAAAGAAACTTTACAAGAAGAAGTTTTAAAAAAAATAGTTCCAACATTTTCACAAGATATATTAGTTTCAATAAAAACTTCTAATTTTGAAAATAAATATCCAGGAGTTATAGAAAAAATTTTTGAAATTTATGAAGAAGGTGAACATACAAATTTATCCAATTTTTTAGAAAAAACTATGTATATCAAAAATGTAGTTTATACTTTTTCTAATATTCATGAAGAAATTATAATTAAAAATAAAAATAATAGAAATGAAGTTGAAAACAAAAGTTTAAACATAAAAGTTAAATCAGAATCAATAATGAAAATTTTAGTTTCTTCTTTAAAAACAGAAAGTGATTTTGAAGAAAAATTAAAAAAATTTTATGAAGATAGAGAATTGAAAATTTTGATTTTACAATTTTTACCAAATGAAACAGATAAAATGAATTTATTAAAATTTGCAATTGAAAATGATGAAAAAGACAAAAAGAAAAAAATAAAAGATAAATTATTTGTTTTTGTAGTTTATTTGTATAGAATAGAAAAACCAATTAAGGTAAATAATATGCAAATGAGAAGAATGCAACAAAGAAATAAAACTCCTGAACAATTAAGAAGAGAAAATGAAGAAAAACAAAGAGAAGAAAATGCAAGAAAAAGTAGAATTATTCAAAATCAAAATTTAATTTCTCATTTATCTGATTTTGAACAAATTTTTATTGATAATTTAAATGGAATTGATCTTTCAATAGACAAGATTTTAAAGATTTCAAATGAAAATATTTTTCAAAATAAAATGTTAATTGATTTAGATGAACAAATCAAACAAAATACTTTTAATACTTTTTCTTCAATTAGATATATTTTTAAAAATAAAATTGGAAATTTAGAAAACAATAAATATCAAAAAGAAATGACTGAAAAAATAAATAAAAATGAAGAATTTAAAATTAAAATTAAAAATTCAATTGATAAAGAAATTAAAAAAGCAGAATATGTATATTTTACTTTATTAAAGGATCCTCATGGAATTCAAAAAGATGATATCGATTTTATTTCTGCTTTAAAAAAATATCAAAAACATATAATAAGATTATATTTAACAAAAATTATAGTTAAATGTGAAAGAGAACATGTATTATCATTTTTATTAGAAGAGAAAAATTTCAAAAACAAAATCTTAAAAAAAATATTTGATGATTATTTCGAAGAATTAGATTTAAGTGAAGAGAAACCAAGTTTAGAAATGAATGGTAATGAAATTGAAGTTCTTTTTGGAATTAAAATTCCAGGAATTAAACCAATTTTTGAAAAAATTATATTATATGTTAATGAATTAAAAGATGAGTTTTTCCTTAATGAAGAAAATTTAAGAAATAATAGACATGAAGGTGAAGAATTAGAAAAAGATAAAAATAATTATAAAATTAAACAAGATATTATTATTAATAAAGTTGTTGGAGAATTTAAAAAAAATAAAGTATTTTTAGATTTAGAAGAACAAGACAATAATAATAATTTAGATGATGAAATTATTAATATTTTTATAGAAGATTATTTCATTATGTTTTTAGGAATGAAGTTTGATTGTGATTATTTATATTTGAAAAAAATATTACATTTAATAATTAAATTAAGATATGAAAATGAAAAAGAAAAGTTTTTAAAACAAATATCAAAAATTATGCTTTATTTAGAAAGTAATTCAAAGTATATTTATATCATATTAGAAATGTATAATATGATATTTGAATTTAAAAAAAATTATTATGATTTATTTGAAAATCCCATAAAAGAGAATAAAATAAATTATGAAATATCTGAAAGAAATCCAGAATGTAAAAAAGAAGTTAACTATAATTTTTATATTATATTTGAAGCTCTTATTCAACCGATTTTTAACATGGAATTTTTTATAGATATTGAACATGCAATTTATTATGATTTTGTGAGAAAATGTAATAATATTCTACAAAATGCAAATGTAGTTGAAATGAATTTAAGATTATTTTCTAAAAATATTTTTCAATTAAAAATTTTTGTAAAAGTTGGAGAATATCTTTTAGAAAAAACTGATGAAAATGAAAAAGACGAAAAGGTTATTGAAGAATTTAAACAATTTATTGATTTAATAAAAAATGAAATTGAGATTTTAAATCAAAATAATAATAATCCAAATAATATTGAAAAATTAAAAAATATTTTAGAAGATGAATATAAATTTTTAAAAAATAAATTTCAAGGTAAAAGATATGAATTAATTTTAGGGATTTTTGGAATTAAATTAACACAAATTCAAAATGAAGAATATCATAAAAAAATCCTTCAAATAGTTCTTTCTGAAAAAGAACTAATATTAAGGGGTCAATCTATTTTCAGTATAATTCTTGATAAA
>JAEEGL010599943.1_pt1 | contig 13591 bp, 12 predicted proteins | sample 9134231 | NCBI WGS metagenome assembly JAEEGL01 (sample SAMN16246548, study PRJNA631951) | gut metagenome | biome: gut microbiome; feature: rumen; material: fiber-attached | host: Bos | place: Iran: Karaj | collected 2018-10
AATGCATCTTCTAAGATATTTTTCCCTATTAAAAACAGAAACTAAAACTGAAAGCAATGATCGATTCATAACCTTTCCTTTTTAGCTGAGGCTTGGGATGAAAGAACCGTCCCTCTGTTCCAAAAGTTCCTAATTACTTAGACTTCATCCATCTCATCTATATCATGGATATCGCTGGCACCGAAGCCGATGTTCTGCATGCTGACAGTTCTGCGGCGAAGTCTTGCTGATTCAGATGCCTGGAGAAGGAAATCCTTTATCTCCCTGCCGTGTTTAACATTTTTCATAATGATCGTTCTGTCGGTTACATCTGATGTAAAAAGAGTGATGGTAGACAGGCCGAACATTCTCTGACCAAGTGACCTGGTGATCTCTACGTCACTGATCTTATACATAAAGCAGTCATTCTCATGAACGGTGAAAAATCCTGTAAGTGTAGTCAGGACATTTTCTCTGAGTTCATATCTTGTAAAAGTCCAAGGAAGTCCAAAGAAGAGGAGCCTCTTTTTTTCGTTGTAGCAAAGCTCTCCCTTGGCTTCCATTGACTGGTTATAGTGTTCCTGATTAACAATCTTTGTCATAGCATTCTCCCGATTCTGAAAGTTTTTTCTGTGCAAAAAAGTTAATTCTAGTATTAGTAAATATTGGAAAAGCTGTAATTAATAATACCACAATTTTTGCATAACCGTCACTTATAGCTCGCGATAAAACCCATGTAATTCTCTAGAGTTCCCATAGATGATAAGATTTCAACAATTCAAAACAGCTGTTGGCATGATAAACAAAGGAAACTCACAAACTAGGAGGAGAGAAAATGGGAAAACTATTTACATCAGAGTCAGTTACAGAAGGTCACCCGGATAAAATTGCGGATCAGATTTCAGATGCTATTCTTGATGCACTGATCGAGCAGGATCCATATTCAAGAGTTGCGGCAGAAACTACTGTCGCTACAGGAATAGCACTTATAGTTGGTGAGATAACAACTAAGGCGTATGTGGACATTGCAAAGATTGCAAGAGATACGATCGAAGAGATCGGATATGTCAACAACGTTGATGGATACAACGCTAAGTCTATAGCAGTTCTTACATCAATCGATGAGCAGTCAGCCGATATCGCACTTGGAGTTGATAAAGCCTTCGAATCCAAGCAGGAAGGTGAGACAAAGGACTATGGAACAGGTGCAGGAGACCAGGGAATCATCTTTGGATATGCAACCAATGAGACACCGGAGTACCTTCCTCCGGCAATCTCTTTTGCCCACAGACTTACAAGACAGCTTGCAAAGGTCAGAAAGGACGGAACTCTCAGCTACTTAAGACCGGACGGAAAGAGCCAGGTCACAGTTGAATTTGGGGATGACGGCAAGACCGTTAAGAGAGTACATACAATCGTAATTTCCACACAGCATGCAGAGGATGTGACACTTGAGCAGATCAGAAAAGATGTTATTGAGTATGTTATCAAGCCTGTGATCCCTGCTGAGCTTTTGGACGACGAGACAATCTACTATGTAAATCCTACAGGAAGATTTGTAATCGGAGGACCTCAGGGAGATTCAGGACTTACAGGAAGAAAAATAGTTGTAGACACCTATGGTGGAACCGGCAGACACGGCGGCGGTGCTTTCTCAGGAAAGGATCCGACAAAGGTAGACAGATCGGCTGCATATGCTGCAAGATGGGTTGCCAAAAACCTTGTAGCTGCAGGAGCTGCAGATAAGATCGAGGTTGAGCTTGGTTATGCCATTGGAGTTGCAAAACCGGTATCAGTCGCAGTTGATACCTTTGGCACAGGTAAATACAGCGATGCAAAGATAGAAGAAGTAATCGATAAAGTGTTTGACTTAAGACCTGCAGCCATCATTGATGCGTTGGATCTTAGAAGGCCAATTTACAAGCAGACAGCAGCCTACGGACACTTTGGAAGAACAGATATTGACCTTACATGGGAGCATCTGGACAAGGTAGATGAAATCAAGGCAGTTTTAGGGGAGGACAGATAAAAATGGCGCTGATCGAACATGATAAGGAATGGAGAAAAAAGGAAGAGAGCCTCGAAGAAATAATCAAAAAATATCCTGAGCTTCCTCCAATAGCTATTTTGGAGATCGATGCTCACAGACGAGGCGTTTTTTATACAGATAAGGCACTGGAGAGACTTGATGAAAAAGTGCACCAGGTCACAGAGTACAAGCTTAGGGATGGCACGGTAAGAAAGGTTCCGGCATCACTTACACTTAGAGACGGAAGCCATCTTGTAGTAGGAGAAGACTTTACCAAGACAGCAAGAGAGCCATATCTTGTTGATGTAGTGGACGACAAGATCGTTCTTGTAGACCAGGGGAAGGTCTACGAAGAGGTGTCTTACTGGGAGAAACCGGCGTTTTTTGACAAGGTTACAAGCCGTGGAACTCCAATGAATAAGGTTATTCAGGCAAGGCCACAGAGATACCAGATAAGACCCAGCCAGTTCTGCCATTTCTGGGAATGTGCAAAGGACGGCTGCAAATACTGCTCCTACGGCTCTCAGGGTGTAAAGTTCCATGGAAGACCGGATGATCTTATCAATCTTCAGGATGTTGAAGAGACAATGCGAGAGCTGGTAAAAGAGCCGGGACGCTTTGTGGGTGTAATCCTCACCGGAGGCAGCATTTTGACAGGCTCAAAGCTCTGCGAAGATGAGCTCCAGATTTACATTGAAGTTCTGCAGGCAATGGGAACCGTATTTAAGACCAAGAAATGGCCAAGCCAGATCAATACAACAGTATTTGATAAGGAGCAGCTGCAAAGACTTTACGATCAGACAGGTCTTACCAGCTACACATCAGACCTTGAGGTGTTTGATGAGGAACTGTATAAGTGGATCTGCCCGGGCAAATCAAAGGCTATTTCGCATGAAGAGTGGAAGAAGAGACTTTTTGATGCCGTCGATATTTTTGGAAAGGGCTATGTAGATACAGGACTGGTATCCGGAGTAGAGCTCGCGCAGCCAAATGGCTTTAAGTCTGAGGACGAGGCTCTCAAAAAAGACTTCGAAACAGCGGAAGAAATGGCATCTCACGGAGTTCTTTTAAAGCACGATATCTGGCATGTTGGAGATGACTCAATTTTCAGAGGGCAGCTCAATCCATCGCTTGATTACTATGTCCGTCTCACAAAAGGACTGTATGAAATCAATCAGAAATATGGACTTTCCGCAGACATGGACAGCTACAGAAAGTGCGGAATGCATCCGAATCTGAACCTCGACAGGATATGATTATCACAGTGAAAAACTAATTGAGACGAAAGGATAGGAAAAATGAGCATACAGCTTGATAAAGATATATTGGACGCGATAAACAATCCCGATTCCATAAAGGTAATAGCAACTATCAGTAAAGACGGCGTACCACATGTTACGCCGAAAGGATCCATCAGTGTTGATGAAAATGGGAGAATAAGATTTTTGGAGCTTCTTGAGAAATCACAGACACAGAAGAACCTTGTTTACTCCATATGGTTTGACAAGTTCGTTGCCATCAACATCATTACACCGGAGAAAAGAAGCTTCTTAATAAAAGGTAAGATCTACAAAACAATCAATTCGGGAAAAGAATTCCAGGATGCATATGTTGCGGTACAGAAGGCAAAGGGAACAGATATCGATCTTTCAGCTATCTGGCTTGTGGATGTAGAGAGCGCATCAGAGCAGACTTTTCTGGTTAGAAGAGAAGTGTTGGAAACTTCAAACCCATACGAACTTCATGTAGACAGACTTGCCAAGGATGAACTCAGATTTGCACAGTAGATCTGTGGCATAACAGGAGGAGATGAATTATGAGAAAAAGGCTACTTAACAAAATTATAGTACTTGTATCGGCACTTTCACTTACTATCGGCGCACTTACCGGATGCGGATCAGGCAGTGCACAGGCGAAGGAATCAGCTGAACTTAACAGTGCAAGAACCATCAGGATCGCAGATCAGCCTTACTACTACACTGCAAAGGTTGCACTTCAGAAGGGTTTTTTAGCAGAAGAATTCGGAGATGAGTACAAATTTGAGATAAATCTTTTTGAAAACGGAACGCTCATAAATGAGGCAATAACTGCAGGAGAGGTAGATCTTGCGGCTTACGGAGATACGCCTGCAATTCAGGGCTTTGCAAACGGTATTGATGTTCAGGTTATCTCAACGCTATGGGTTTCTGACAACGCTTATGCGCTCGTGGCAGGAGCAAATTCCGGTGTCAATTCCACTGCAGATCTCAAGGGCAAAAAACTTGCTTTCAGAGCGGGAACAACGACACATCAGTTTCTTTTAAGCATTCTTGAAAGGGAAGGCTTGTCTGAGTCTGATGTAACACTCGTTAACTTGAACACCGCAGAGGGAATCGCTGCACTCGCCAAAGGTGAGGTTGATACCATAATCGGGCAGCAGCCTTTTGACGAAGTTCTCGAGCAGACAGGTGGAAAAATTATTGTCACCAACAAAGACTATCATCTTCAGCCTATTTTTGCCCTTGCCCAGGGAACTTTTGCAAAGAATAACCCTGACACTGTCAGCAGGATTCTGAAAGTTTATGACAAGACAAATAAATGGATCGCTGAAAATGTTGATGAAGCAACAAAGATCGTATCTGATTTTAACGGTCTTGATCCTGAGGGCTGCAAACAGTACTACGAGACCAGAGACTGGGTTATCGGATGGGATCCTCAGTTCAATGAGTCACTTACCGAATCCATTCAGTTTGCCTTAGACAATAACAACATAACTGCATTATTCGATCAGGCTGATCTGGTAGATACTTCTTATCTTGAGAATGCCGGCTTGTACAGCAAGTAACTGTAAAGTGCAGGGAGGAGAAGCGTGGACAGAAAAGAGCGCAGTGTTGCGGATTATGTGATTATAGTTTTATCTCCTGTTATTCTCATTGCGATATGGCAGATCGCTACGGACAAGGGGCTTGTGAACGGAGCAATTGTGCCATCGCCCGGAAGAGTTATCGAAGCTTTCAGATCGCTGATAGCATCCGGCAAGTATTTTGAGCATTTTTATGCCAGTCTTATCAGAGTGACCATAGGTTTTGCCATTGGAACATGTATGGGCGTCCTTTTGGGAATACTGACAGGTTTGTTCAAAAAAGTGGATGACCTCGTTACCGTGATCTTCAGCGTATTCAGGTCTATTCCTAACGTGGGTCTGGTTCCTCTTTTTATACTCTGGTGCGGAATTGGCGAGGAATCAAAGATCATCGTTATTGCGCTTGGAACCTTCTGGTCAGTTCTTTTGAATACACAGAGGGGAATCAGTGGAACAGATTTTAAGCTTCTGGAAGTAGCCAGAATACTACAAAAGGATAAGCTTACGGTGCTTCTTAAGATTATAATCCCAGCCGCCTTGCCATCAATTTTTACAGGTGTAAGACTTGGCCTTAGTGGGGCGTGGAGGAGCGTTGTGGCAGCAGAGATGATCGCCTCCATGAGAGGAATCGGTTACATGATCCAGTACGCAAGAGAGATGTCTCAGCCGTCAGTGATGTTCGTAGGTCTTTTGACACTTGGACTTGTAGGCCTACTTCTTGACATGGTGGTAAAACTTCTCGAAAAGAAGCTGATCTATTGGAACTAGAGAATTAAGTGACGGGAGATTCCTTTTATAAGGGAAAAATTGTGATAATGCAAAATGAGAATGTCAATCAGATTGAAATACATGGCATAAATAAGAAGTTTGTAATAGACAAAAAGAGTGTGGATATCCTGAAAAACATTGATCTCGAGTTCAAAAAAGGAGAGTTCATCTGCATCGTCGGAGCAAGCGGGTGCGGCAAAAGTACACTGCTTAGGATGATCTCCGGACTTGAGAGCATCGAAGAAGGGGAGATAACAGTCGGCGGCGAAAAGGTGACCAGGCCTACTTTAAAGACAGGAATGGTTTTTCAGGAGTCCAGACTTTTTCCATGGTCAAGCGTTGAAAAAAATATTGAGTTCGGCATCACAGCATCGGGTAAAAATAAGATTGATAAAGATAAGAAAAAAGAACTTGTGGATGGACTTATCAATCTTGTGGGTTTGAAGGGCTTTGAAAAGGCGATACCCAAGCAGCTTTCCGGAGGAATGCAGCAGAGGGTCAGTATAGCGAGGGGACTTATCAATAACCCTGACGTACTTTTGCTGGATGAGCCCTTTGGCGCCCTTGATGCCATAACAAGGATCAATATGCAGAATGAGATATTACGGATTTGGGAAACCGAGAAAAAGACTATGGTTCTTGTAACTCATGACATCGACGAGGCTATTTATCTTGGTGACAAAGTTGTTGTTCTCTCAAGCAGACCCGGTACACTTCGGAAGGTCTTTAGTGTCGATCTTCCCAGGGAAAGAGACAGGAACTCACCCGAATTTGCAGCTATCAGATCGCAGATCTACAAAGAATTCTTTAACGATGCCAAAAGAAAAGAACCGGAATATTATATTTAATAATTTTGAGACTGTAGCAGACCTTTGCCTTAAACAGGTTTGCTGCAGTTTTTTGTTGCCCTTGCAGAGCTGACAAAATGCAGAATATAATTAAATGTAGCATTGTACAATTTGAAGGAGCAAAACATGGCAACGAAAGAAGCTGTTAAAGAAAATACAAAAAGTATGGTAAAGGAGCCGAGACAATTCAATGTAGTAATGCACAACGATGACTTTACCACAATGGATTTTGTTGTTGAGGTTCTTGTCGATATCTTTCACAAGGATGAAGTTACCGCCCAGGCGATAATGCTAAATGTCCATAAAAAGGGCAAGGCAGTTGTAGGGAAATATCCCTACGATATAGCCAGCACCAAAGTGGGCCTTGCGCTTGGAAGAGCAAAGAGTCAGGGCTTTCCATTTCGAATGACGGTAGAGGAGGCATGAGCATGAATCTTTCAAAAGAGGCGGCTGCAGTTTTTCAGGATGCGGTAGCTTATGCAAAGGCAAAGAGTTTTGAATATGTGACTCCTGAGATGCTTCTTCTTTTTATGATAGAAGATGATACTTTCGCGGAGAGTTTTTATTACTGCGGAGGAGACGCCAATCTTCTTGCATCAAAGCTCAGGGGCTATGTTGAGCAATATGTTGACACGGTTCAGGATAAAGAGCCTATGCTGTCAGCGGGACTGACCTATATTATTAACTTTGCGGGGCAGAGCGCGTACAGCAGCGGAAGTGACGAAATTCATGTAAGGCATCTTGTGCATGCGCTTTGGAACCTGGAGGAGAGCTATGCTGTTTACTATCTTGAACAGCAGCAGATAACGGAAGCGGATCTTTTGCAGGAGATGGCAAACGTTGAGGATGCCCAGGCAGATAATGAAGAAACAATGGCTCCGGGAGAGAAAAGAGATACCGAGGACAACTGGAAGCTCTATGCGCCATGTCTTAATGAGACACTTTCAGATGTGAATCCGCTTATCGGCAGAGAAACGGAGCTTGAGCGCACGATACAGATCCTTTGCAGAAAAGATAAAAACAATCCTCTTCATATTGGCGAGCCGGGAGTTGGTAAGACTGCCATAACTTACGGCCTTGTGGAGCTTTTAAAAGAAGGAAAGGTACCAGATGCCATTTTGGGTGCAAAGGTGTTTGCCCTTGACCTTGGAGGAATGCTTGCTGGAACTCAGTACAGAGGCGACTTTGAAAAGCGCTTTAAAAAAGTTCTTTCTGAGATCGGAAAAGAGGAAAAGCCAATTATCTATATAGATGAAATACATAATCTCTCAGGTGCGGGAGCGGTTGGTGAAGGCTCTTTTGACGCATCAAACATGCTAAAACCGTATCTGTCGGATGGGCATATCAGATTCATTGGTGCTACGACCTTCGAGGAGTATAAGAAGTACTTTGAAAAGAACAAGAGCCTCATTAGGCGGTTCCAGAATGTCGAGATCAAGGAGCCGACGGAGGATGAGAGTGTAAAGATACTTGAAGGACTCAAAGAAAAATATGAGAAATATCATGGCGTGAAATATGCGGCAGGAGTGCTCGAGTACGCTGTTAAAATGAGCGCCAAATATATAAATGAAAGATTCCTGCCGGATAAGGCGATAGACATAATTGACGAAGCAGGCTCTTTTAGAAAGCTTCATCCAACGTCAAAGAAGACGCAGACCGTGGATAAGGATGTAATCAACGAGATACTTACCAAGATATGCCGCGTTCCGATAGAGACGGTTGAAACGGATGATCTTGCAGGACTTGCTACTTTGGAGGAAAGGCTTAAAAAGCGCATCTTTGGTCAGGATGAAGCGATCAGTCAGGTTGTAAATGCGGTCAAGTTTTCAAAAGCGGGACTTATCGAGGACAATAAGCCCCTTGCAAGTCTTTTGTTTGTGGGACCTACAGGTGTGGGAAAGACAGAGATAGCAAGGAGTCTCGCGGAGGAGCTTGGTTCAAAACTCATACGTTTTGACATGAGTGAGTATGGTGAAAAACATGCTGTGGCCAAGCTTATAGGTTCACCGGCGGGATATGTTGGCTATGAAGAGGGTGGTATCCTTACCGAAGCTATCAGGAAAAATCCTTCATCGGTGCTGCTTCTTGATGAGATTGAAAAAGCACATCCTGATATCTTCAATGTTCTTTTGCAGGTGATGGATTATGCAACGCTTACAGATAACCAGGGGCGCAAAGCTGACTTCAGGAATGTGATAGTCATCATGACCTCCAACGCCGGAGCCAACAGACTTGGAAAGAGCGGAATAGGCTTTATAAGCGAGAATCAGGACAATGGTGTTTTGATGGATGCGATTAAGCAGACTTTCCAGCCTGAATTCAGAAACCGCCTTAGCAAGATAGTTGCATTTAACAGCATGGATGAAGACATGGCAACACTTGTTGTGGAAAAGAAGCTCTCAGAGATGGCAGAGCAGCTTAAAGCTAAAAAGATCACTGTCAGGGCAGATAAGAAAGCAAAGGACCTTCTTAAAAAACGCGGTATCAGCCAGGAGTTCGGTGCTCGTGAAGTTGACAGGGTAATAAGGAATGACATAAAGCCGCTATTTGTTGACGAGATTCTTTTTGGTAAGCTAAAGAATGGCGGTAAACTCACGATCACGGTGGCAAAGGGCGAGTTTGCAGTGACAGCTGCCGGGAAGAAATGATAAGGGAACGCCTTGAAAGTCGTATACATCCAGAATTGGAGATGCGATAAATAAGAGATTACAATGTAAAGATGATATAAGAGGAAAAAACATGCCGGTTTACCGTCTTAATGACAATGAAATAAGTTTCCCACTGCCCACACTTGCAGAGGACAGCGGCCTTCTTGCCATAGGCGGAGACCTCAGCCTGGACCGACTGTTACTTGCTTACAGTAATGGCATTTTTCCCTGGTATAACGAAGGGGACCCGATACAGTGGTGGTGCCCCAAGGAGCGATACATTATAAGACCTTCCGAGATACATATTTCCCACTCAATGAAGAAATTCATGAAAAAGCATGAAATCGGATTTGAGGTAAACAGGGATTTTGCTGATACCATGCACAGATGCAGGATAAAGCGCGAATTCAATGAAGGAACATGGATCACGGATGACATGGAAAAGGCATACAAGATGCTTAATGACAATAACTTAGCACTCAGCCTGGACTCGTATATTGATGGCGAACTTGCAGGCGGTCTTTATGGTGTAAGCCTTGGCAGGTGCTTTTTTGGCGAGAGCATGTATACGGAGATTGAAAATGGGTCCAAGCTGGCGCTGATCATGCTGGCTGGGCTCCTTGAAGAGAATGATTATCTCATGATCGACTGCCAGTTTCATACTGATCATTTGGAGAGCATGGGCGGGACGTATATCTCATACGCTGAGTACAAAAAGCTTCTTGCGATAGGTCTTGGGGCAGTAGAATGAGCATTATCAGATTGTAAAAATTAACTTGTTAGATTCTCCTTGTGATGCTAAAATGGTGGCTATGTTACTGTTTAAATGTAGAAATGTAATTCAAGTAGAGGAGAAATAACATGAGAATTGCTGTAACTTATGATAACGGCGAAGTGTTTCAGCACTTTGGACATACAGAGCAGTTTAAGGTTTACGAAGTAGAAGATGGCAAGGTTGTTTCATCAGAGGTGATTGGTTCAAACGGAAGCGGTCACGGAGCACTTGCAGGACTTCTTGCAGACAAGGATATCAATGTTCTTATCTGCGGAGGAATCGGCGGTGGAGCAATGGCAGCTCTTGATGAGAACGGTATCGAGGTTCTCGCCGGAGCATCAGGAAATACAGACGCTGCAGTAGAAGCGTACCTTAAGGGCGAGCTTGAGAGCACAGGCGTCAACTGTGATCATCATGGAGAGGGACATACCTGTGGTGACCACGAGGATGGTCACTGCGGACATCACGGCCACGAAGAAGAGAGCGAAGGCTGTGGCAACTGCGGAAGTAGCGAAGAAGAAGGCTGCGGTGGTTGCGGAAGTGATGATGAAGGTAGCTGCGGTGGCGGTTGCGGCTCATGCGGTGGATGTCACTTCGAGCCTGATTTCGAGGGACCAAACGTTGGCAAAAAAGTTCGAGCTCACTACAAGGGAACTTTCAATGATGGTACTCAGTTTGATTCTTCTTATGACAGAGGAGAGCCACTCGAATTCGTATGTGGCGCAGGCATGATGATCCACGGCTTTGATAAGGCAGTAGCTACAATGAAGGTTGGCGAGATCATTGATATTCATCTTGAGCCATCAGAGGCTTATGGTGAGTCAGATCCTCAGGCAATCTTTACAGTTAATATTTCAGAGCTTCCTGGCTCCGAAGAGCTCGCTGTTGGTCAGCAGGCTTACCTTCAGGACTACTACGGAAGACCATTCCCTGTTACTGTAACAGCCAAGGATGATGCAACAATCACACTTGATGCCAACCACGAGATGGCAGGCAAGGAACTCAACTTCAAGATCGAACTTGTAGAGGTTCTTTGATCTTTTTGAACTAAACTGCATTCCGGAGATATGCAATGGTTGCAGATTATAAAGGAAGAAAATTAGGGGCGTTGATATAGCTATATATCAGCGCTCTTTTTTCGTGTGATAAAAATCTTAAATGTTTGTGAAAAACAAATTGTACTGTTGACATTATGTAGCAAGCTACTTATTATTGTATATGTACTTTGCTACATGTGATAATAAGGTCGAAAGTATGAGACCACAACAAGCTTGCTTGTATGTGGGCGATATACTTTATGACCTGCCGAAACATGAGGATAAAAGTGGAACGTAAGTTACACGATATCCGAATGTTTCGAAGGATTGCGAGAGTGCGCAGCACGGAGCAATCCGTATTATCAATAATAAACTTAGAATATAAAAGGAGAGGATATGGAATGTGGAGATGATGGAAAGAAATTCTTTCGGGACAGAGAACACGAGCCGCTGAGCTTCAAGTTCAAGCTGATTTATGAATCCTTTGCTGCGATGCTTAACAGGCATCTAAGAGAGTACGACATGACTTTTTCCCAGCTGATCCTTATATCATATCTGTGGGAGAACAGGGACAAGAAGGTTACGCAGAAGGATATTTCAGATGCTCTTCATATCAAGCATCCGACTACTATAGGTCTTTTGAAGAGGCTTGAAGAAAAAGAGATGCTGAGCGTTGTTGTCGATCCTGAGAACAGGAAGTACAGGAATATTGCACTTACTGAGAAAGGCGTCACGTTTATCGAGAATGATCGCGTGCGCAGAAGAAATACCGATGAGTACATGGTGGAAGGTATGACCCAGGAGGAGATAAAGATTCTTCGATCCCTTCTGGACAGAGTCTATGACAACATGAAACTCATGGAAAAGAGTGATCCACCGGGGAAGGATCAATCGTGACAGACAGCTTGAAGCTGCGAATATTATGACCGGGTATTTCAGGTCAGATTTTGAATAAAAGGAAACTAACAATCAGGAGACAAAGTAAATGGTCAAGACACTACTAAAACAATTAAAAGAGTTTAAGCTTCCGTCAGTGCTTACGCCACTTTGCATGATCGGTGAGGTTATCTGTGAAATGGTAATCCCGATCCTAATGGCCAAGATAGTTGATGACGGTATTTACGGAAACAACATGGGAGTCATTTTCAGGACTGGCGGTATCATGGTTATCATCGCTGTTCTTGGTCTTCTTGCAGGTATTGGAGGAGCATATTTTGGCTCACAGGCTTCAACAGGATTTGCGAAAAACTTAAGAAAGGCCATGTTTGACAATATTCAGACCTTTTCTTTTGCTAACATAGACAAGTTCTCAACTTCCGGACTTGTAACAAGACTTACAACGGATGTAACCAACATCCAGAACGCATATATGATGACACTTCGTATGGCTATGAGAGCACCTGCTTCACTTATCATCGCTATGATCATGGCATTTACGATCAGTGCAAGACTAGCAAGTATATATCTCATTGCAGTTATCTTCCTTGGAATCCTCATGGTATTTGTTATGAACAGAGCGACCAAATACTTCAAGCAGGTTTTTGAGAAGTATGACGAGCTCAACGAGAGCGTTCAGGAGAATGTATCAGCTATCCGTGTAGTCAAGGCTTACGTTCGTGAGGACTATGAGAATACCAAGTTCAAAAATGCGGCACTCAACATCTACAACATGTTTGTAAAGGCTGAGAACAATATCGTGTATATGGCACCTACGATGACAGCAACTGTTTACACCTGTATTCTTCTCGTGAGCTGGTTCGGCGCTCATATGATAGTCGGTGGAGAGCTTTCAACCGGTAATCTTATGAGTCTTTTGACCTATTGTATGACTATCCTCATGAATCTCATGATGCTGGCTATGATCTTTGTTATGATGACAATGGCTTCTGCAAGCGGCAAGCGTATCGCTGAGGTAATCGAGGAAGAGACCAGTATTAAGAGCAAGGACGGCGCGGTAAAAGAGGTTAAGGACGGAAGCATTTCTTTTGAACATGTGAATTTTGCTTACAACCAGACTTCTGAAGAGCCTGTGTTAAAAGATATAAATCTGAATATCAAGTCCGGCGAAACGATAGGTATCATCGGCGGAACAGGTTCAGCTAAGTCATCGCTAGTCAACCTCATTTCACGACTTTACGACGTAACAGGCGGAGCTGTTAAGGTTGGAGGCGTTGACGTAAGAGATTATGACCTCGAGACCTTGAGAGATCAGGTATCAGTTGTTCTGCAGAAGAACGTTCTTTTCTCCGGTTCAATTCTCGATAACCTTCGCTGGGGTGACAAAAATGCCACAGAGGAAGACTGCAAGAGGGCCTGCAGAATGGCCTGCGCTGATGAATTTATAGAGAAGATGCCTGAGGGCTACAACACAATGATCGAACAGGGTGGTACAAACGTATCCGGCGGTCAGAGACAGAGACTTTGTATCGCAAGAGCGCTTCTTAAAAAGCCAAGGATCCTCATACTTGATGATTCAACAAGTGCTGTAGATACTTCAACGGATGCCAAGATCAGAAAGGCGTTTGCCGAAGAGATTCCCGGAACAACAAAGCTCATTATCGCACAGAGAATAAGCTCAGTTCAGGGGTGTGACCGCATTATCGTCATGGATGATGGTACTGTTAACGGATTTGGAACACATGATGAGCTTCTTAAGACAAACGAG
>JAEEGL011352243.1_pt1 | contig 13591 bp, 10 predicted proteins | sample 9134231 | NCBI WGS metagenome assembly JAEEGL01 (sample SAMN16246548, study PRJNA631951) | gut metagenome | biome: gut microbiome; feature: rumen; material: fiber-attached | host: Bos | place: Iran: Karaj | collected 2018-10
TACCCGTAACATCCAGGGCGGTGACGGTTCTGGTCATGTAACCTTCAACATCTACAACAACTGGACCACCAACGACGAGGAGTACCTGACCAATGGACAGCCCTTCGCTGCCAACGCGCTCAACGCTACGTCGAATGCTCCTGGTAAGTTCATCAAGGGTGGTGAGGGCTACTATCCCGCCGGTACTGAAGAGCTCGAAGTCCATCTGGACGAGAGCCTGCGTGCTACCGACCTGATGGAGGATCCCAACCCGAAGTACTTCATTGGCGAGACTCCTACTGGTAAGGACTATCACACTGACAAGGGCATTGACGGTCTGTACTACAAGCAGACTGACAAGGTGAAGAACTCTGCCATCTACAAGAGCGGTGCCGGTTGCCAGCGTCTGCTGAAAGGCAAGTAAACCGAATATTGATAATTGAAAATTGATAATTGAAAATTTAAACGAATATGAAGATTAACAAATATGTTACCGTTTTCCTGGCTGTAGCAGCAATGGCTTCTACGTTTGTCAGCTGCAACAGGGACCACGACATTACTGGAAATCCTATGGCCGACCATACCCAGAGCATTGACGGCAAGCAGGACTACTGGATTGTATTTTCATTGAGCAACCCGGGGTCACTGACTCCGGAGGCACAGTCGACCTTCACACACAAGATTGTTGAGGTAATCTATCCCGACGACTGGGCAGCCGGTGCTCGCGAAATCAAGCCCATTGAGCATCCCATGTATGTCACTGAAGACTATGCTTTTACCAACTTCAACAAGGTAGCAGCATTGCCGAACGAGGAGAGCGACATCGTTCAGAAAATCATGATTCCTACCTTCTGTGTTGACACCGTCGGCGGCATCTGTCATGATGACTTTGAAGTGACGATGACACTCTCGAAGGACAGCATGAGAACTGTGCTTAGCTCTTACAAGTGGAGTGCCAAGACAGCATTCAATGGTCCGGAACTTATCAGCAAGAACAAGAAATAGTTCCTTGCTCTAATTGCCAAAGGGCGGACGTCACCAAGCGTCCGCCCTTTGTTGTTAACCAACCACAAGACAGTCACTCAAACGCAACAAAAAACAGAACCGTAAACCTTTTCGTGCTTTTTTCAGAAATAAATAAGCCAAAGGTTTGGCTATATCATTGGAAAACTGTACCTTTGCAGCAAACAAATCTTTAAGTACTAACATTTTAAACCAAAAGACAAAAGCGTATGAAGAAAATTTTTACTCTTATTGCAATGGCCCTGATGGCCGTAAGTGCTAACGCACAAAAAGAATGGCGTCCTACGACGGAAGCTCCAGCTGCTGGCGCCTCTATCATCAAGGATAATTTAATAATGATCAATACCGTTTTTGAGACCACCTGTGCAGCGAATCAGGATGAGAGCGGCAATCCTTCTCCCCAGACTATTGCAGGAAAAACCTTCGATACTTACATGCAGATTCGTGTCGACGCAGCTCCTACAGCAGCTGTACCCGAAGGAACAGACAAGGGCGGTAGCACTCCCCTGGTCATCACTGCCAAGAAGAACGTAGACATTACGATCTACTATCGTCGTCAGGCTGTTGACGGTGCATATCCTGAGAACGACGGCAAGGACATGAAGCTGATTGACCAAGCAGCTCCCACTACACTGATTGCTGCTGCTTCCTATGAAACCTTTGACATTGACGGTTCTTACGCCAATGCCAAGAAAGTCTTCAATCTTGAGGAAGGAAAGACCTACACCCTTTGGGCACGTGGTACAACCGGCCGCCTCTATGGCATAGACTTCCAGGAAGGTTCCGGTGGTGATACTCCTACTCCACAGCCTGGTGGCGATGATGTTATTCCTGAAGGCTACAGCGTATTCTATTCCTGGACTGGCGAAGCAGAGACTGGCGGTAAGGCCGTGGCCAGCGACGGTGAGAGCGTAGCCTATCCCAATGCTGACTATATCACCATCCGCGTAAACAGCAAGAAGGCCAACATTGACACTGATTACATTCTGGTTACCCTGGATGAAGCCCTACAGGCTGGCGACATCATTAACATTACGGCTTACCGTAACAAGGGTACCGGCGCAGAATCTTCTCTCTACTTCCTGTTTGAGAATGGTACTGTCGTTGACGATGAGTATGTATTCAACGATATTAAAGATGAAGGCAAGTTGCCTAACGCTCACAACTGGGTTGTGGCAGAAGCAGCAGGCAGCAAGAGCTTCAAGTTGAGTCGCGGCAAAGCCAGCACCAACACCTTCATCACAGCTCTCAAGATTGCCCGTCAGGGTGGTACAGGCATTGAGAACGTCAAGGCTCAGACTATTGACATGAATGCTCCTATCTACAACCTCTCTGGCCAGATGGTTGACAAGAGCTACAAGGGTGTCGTCATTCAGAATGGTCGCAAGATGATTCAGAAATAAACATCCTTTCGCAAAAAAATAAGAAGGAGCGGCGTTTGCCGCTTCTTTTTTTTGCTAAAAAATTTGTATGTTTCACAAAAAATACTTATCTTTGCCCGAAATTTGCTACATAACCCTAACAACGGACTGATGAAGAAACTATTGATATACAGCTTCCTCTTGTTTTCGACACTGCTATTGGTGTCAGCATGCGGGGGTGAAGACGATGCAGAAGACCAGCCTGCACAGGCAACCATGACCATGTTCCGCATCAACGAGATCACAGGAATGAGCTATCCTGAGGACTCGCTTGAGGTGCATGCTATTGGTAACAGTATCTATCTGCATTGGTTTTCCGTTGGTGGCTGTGCCGGCTATGAAATCATGTACGCCCTGCAAGAGAATGTGAGCAAAGACGAATTGGCTTGGACAAACCCCAACAATATCATTGATCGCATTATTGTCAGTCCTGAGCGGTCAGACACAATCATCAGCAATTTGCAATATGACACAGCTTATTCCTTTGCCATTCGTGTACTATCAAGCAAAGGGGAGCAGTACAACTCGGAATGGTTTGGTGTAGGAACAGACCGGCAATGGGCAAACATCTGCCAAAGGAAGACAGAAGAACTACCCGACTCCCTATATGAGCAATAGACTAAAATTAATCCTACTATTTTGCTGGACAATCTTTACAGCAGGGGCAACAGAAAAGCCCATTGACCGCAAGGCTCTGGTAAGCAGAAACAATCCGATAGTAACTAATGTTGACACACTGGCCTCACTGAGTGTGGGTAATGGCGGTTTTGCCTTTACCACAGACATTACGGGGCTCCAGACTTTTCCTGAATATTATAGTAACGGTGTGCCCTTGGGTACACAGAGCGAATGGGGCTGGCACAGTTTTGACAACCCTGAGCAATACCGTATAGAGGAGTCGTACCAGTTGTACGACTTCGGCCACGGACATCGCGAGCTTTATGCCACGCAGCCCAAAACGGGACGTGCAAAGGAGGCTGCCGACTGGTATCGTGCCAATCCACACCGCCTACACTTGGGCTGTATCGGATTGGAGTTGGAGGGAGTGAAACCTTCAGACATCAAGAAACCACGTCAGACGCTCGACATGTGGACGGGAAAAATCAGTTCGCGGTTCACGATCCATCATTCACCATTCAAGGTAGAGACCGTCTGCCATCCTGATCGCGACCTCATCAGCTGTCGCATTACAGGAAAGGGGGCTGCCATGAACCTTCGTTTCCCCTACCCCACGGGAGGGCATAGCGACGATGCTTGCAATTGGCAGGCTGACGACAAACACCGTACGGAGTTAGTGACCCAAACCAAGCACTCGGCAGTGTTGGAGCGCACCATCGACAAAACTGTCTACTACATATCGCTGCAGTGGAAAGAAGCAGCAACCCTTCGCGAAAAACGGAAGAACTACTGGGTGCTGGAGTCAAAGGACAACCAGCTGACGTTTTGCTGTGAGTTCTTGGAAAACGGAAAAGAATTAGCGAAAGAATCGTTTGCTGCTGTTGCCGACAGGTCGGCAGCTTATTGGCAACAATTCTGGCAGACAGGAGGTGTTGTCGATTTCTCACAATGTAAGGACAAACGAGCCAAGGAGCTGGAGCGTCGTGTCGTGCTGAGCCAATACCTGCTGGCCATTCAGTGTGCTGCCAGCACACCGCCTCAGGAGACTGGACTGACCTATAACTCTTGGTTTGGGAAATTCCACATGGAGATGATCTGGTGGCACCAAGCGTGGCTACCACTCTGGGGACACGGCCAGTTGTTAGACAAGACTTTGCGATGGTACGAAACCGTGGAACCGATGGCGCGCGAGATTGCCATGCGCCAAGGTTTTAAGGGCATCCGTTGGATGAAAATGACCGACCGCTCAGGCGAAGAAGCTCCCTCGAAGGTTGGCAGCTTCCTCATCTGGCAACAGCCACACCTTATTTATTTAGCAGAACTGATATACCGTTCTACCCCAAACTCAGCCACCAGCCTTCAGCCATCGGACCTCTTACAGCGATATGGTCGGCTGATAGACGAGACTGCCACCTTCATGGCTGACTTCGCCACCTATCAAAAGGAGCGCGACCGCTATAACCTGCAGGGTATGATTCCCGCACAAGAGACGCTGAAAGCCTCAGAAACGTACAATTCGCCCTTCGAACTGTCTTACTGGCACTGGGCATTGCAGATAGCCCAGCAATGGCGCGAACGCCGAGGACTGCAACGTGTTGCGCTGTGGGACGACATCATCCAGAAACTCTCGCCCCTGGCTAAAGACAGCGAAAACCGCTATCTGGCTGCCGAGTCGAACCCGGAAACCTACAGCGACATCAGGCTCATCAGCGACCATCCTGCCGTCTTGGGTGCCGTAGGTATCTTCCCCATGAGTCGCCTCGTCGACCCTGAGGTGATGAAACATACGCAGGAGTGGATTTGGGACAACTGGAACTGGGACCACACATGGGGTTGGGACTACCCGATGGTAGCGATGAACGCTACCCGGCTGGGTGTACCAGAGAATGCCGTCAGCGCCCTGCTCATGGACAAGCGTACCAACACCTATCTGCCCAATGGCCATAACTATCAGGACGGACGGTTGCGCTGTTATCTGCCTGGCAACGGCGGACTGTTGACAGCCATCGCCCTGATGTGCGCCGGCTGGGATGGCTGTACAGAAAAGAATCCCGGATTCCCCAAGGACGGCCAATGGAACGTGCGGTGGGAAGGTATCCTACCGCTGCCCTGAAATGAGGTGATAAGACCCTGACAACAAACTACTACATGATGAGACGACTTTTCTTCACTCTCCTGAACCTTGTCATAGCAACCGTTTGCATGGCTCAGCTCTCCTGGGGCGATCAAGGTAATGGCACGTATATCAACCCTGTGCTCAATGCCGATTTCAGCGACCCAGATGTCATTCGTGTGGGTGAGAAATACTATATGGTAGCCTCTGACTTCCACTTCCTTGGCATGCAGATACTGGAGAGTGACGATATGGTGAACTGGCGTATCGTAACACAAGTGTACAGCCGTTTCGACTATCCTGGCTGGGACGCCAACGAACATTATGCCGGCGGTTCATGGGCACCGGCACTACGCTACCACGACGGCAAGTTCTGGATCTATTTCTGTACTCCCCAAGAAGGTTTGTTCATGACGCAGGCCGAGAAGCCTGAAGGACCGTGGAGCCCACTTCACTGCCTGAAGAACATATCAGGATGGGAAGACCCTTGTCCTTTCTGGGATGACGATGGCAAAGCCTACTTGGGACGCAGCCGTCACAGGGCCGGTCCCATCATCGTCCATCAGATGAGCACCGACGGGCGCGAACTGCTCGATGATGGAGTGACAGTATACACAGGTCCCACTGCCGAAGGAACAAAATTCCACAAACGCAATGGCTGGTACTATCTGTCTATTCCAGAAGGGGGCGTAAGCCAGGGCTGGCAGACCATACTGCGTTCCAGAAGCATTTATGGTCCATACGAAAAGAAAGTCGTGCTGGAGAAAGGGACGACAAAAGTGAACGGTCCTCATCAAGGGGCCATTGTCGACACACCTCAGGGCGAGTGGTGGTTTTATCATTTCCAGAGTGCCGGCGCTTTGGGCAGGGTTGTACATCTTCAGCCCATGCACTGGCAGGACGATTGGCCCGTCATCGGTGTGGATATCGACCGCAACGGCATCGGTGAGCCGGTCACAGTATGGACGAAACCGTGCTTAGCCATCCAACCTCCCACCCTGCCTCAGATGAGTGATGACTTTGACAAGCCTGTTCTCGCTCCGCAATGGCAATGGAACCACAATCCTGCAAACGAAGCCTGGTCTCTGACGGAGAATAAGGGGAAATTGACGCTGCATGCCTTGCAAGCCGATAGCTTCCGTGTAGCCCGCAACACGCTGACGGAGCGCGTCTTTGGCTATGAAAGCGAGGTAACCGTACTGATGGACTGCTCCAAGATGACCGATGGTGGCCATGCTGGTCTGGTCTGCATGGGAAAGACCAACGAACTGCTTGACATGACGCGCAAAGACGGGAAAGTGTGGCTGCGCCTGACCCTTAACATTCCTGACAAGCTATATCAGTTCTCACGCAGCAAAGACGGAAAGAAATTTGTCCCTGTGGGTCACCCGTTCTACGTTGACGCTGGCTACTGGAAGGGGGTGCGCTTCGGACTCTACCATTACAATACGAAGGCCGATGGCGGCTACGTTACCATCGACTGGGTGAAATATGTCATCAACAAGTAACGAACTACTAATAAAAGAACAAATTACTGAAGCTATGAAAAAAGTATTATTATTGATGATCCTCATGGCAGGACTCATGGTAAAAGCCCACGCACAAAGTGCTTCCTCTATGAAGTGGGCTGACATCTGCAACGGCAAGATGAGTGCCACATGGTATGGCAGCGACGAGGCACAGCAGATTGCCGACAAGTTGTTGTCAGCACAGAAGAATACTGGCGGGTGGATGAAGAATATCGAATTCCACAAAGAAAATGACACCGGAGGCAAGAGTCAGCACTCCTGTCTGGACAACGGTGCCACGACACAGGAGATGCGCTTCCTGGCTAAGGTATGGCAGCGTACCAAGGCTGACAAATACCAAGAGGCGTTTCTGAAAGCTCTGAACATGATTTTCACCGCTGAGAAAAGTGTCGGTGGATGGTCGCAATACTGGCCCTTGAGCGAAAATGGCAGCTATCAGAACTACATTACCTTTAACGACGACCTGATGACCAACGTGATGAAGATTCTCAAGGACATCAACGCCAACAAGGGCGACTTCGCCGACATTGTCGACGAGACCAGCCGCGCCAAGTGCCAGGCATCGTTCGACAAGGCCATCGAGTGCATCATCAAGTGTCAAGTGGATGACAATGGCACCCCTGCTGCCTGGTGCGCACAGCATGACCCTGAGGATTTTCTGCCCATGGAGGGACGTCCCCATGAGTTGCCGTCCATCAGCGGCTACGAGTCGGCAAGCCTATTGTCTTACCTGATGACCATTGAAAACCCCTCAAAGGAACTTCAGCAGACCATCCATACTGCCATTGCCTGGCTTGACGCTCACAAGATTGACGGTAAAGCCGTAGAAGATTTCACCAATGCCAGTGGCGAGGCCGACCGCCGTATTGTCGACAAGGCCGGCAGTGCCGTATGGGGGCGATTTATCCAGTTAGGCGGAGAGACGGGCAAGGCGAACTACAAGAAGTTCTTCGACAAGCTGTACAACCGTGGGAAGTCACGCTCTCACGTTCAGAACGGCAAGACGTATACCTACACGGAATATGAGCTGGCCAACAAGTCTTATAACCCTGAGAAGGCCTACCAACCCATCTTCGCCATCTACGACGACAATCTGCAACATCTGTTCTATCGATTCCTCTATAGTTATGAAGATGCACCCGATGCCATAGACTGGAAGGGCTGTACCGTTCCGACATCGCTTAATGCCCTGCGCCGTACCAAGTACCAGTTCATGGGCAGTTGGCCGCTGAACGTCATCAAGAACGAATACCCTGCTTGGAAGCAGCGCATCGAGAGTCAGGGCGGCGAGGATTACACCACTTACGTGCTGTCGGCAGAAACCAACACTGGTTCGAACACCTCTGCCGAATACCAGTTTGACAACAACATCAGTATCACCAATTCCAAGAGCAAGAGCTATGGTACAGGAAAGACAAACACCATCAAATATTCCGCAGGAGTGCAATACACGGTCAACCTACCTGCCGGAATGAAGATATCGAAGGTGCAGTTCTACGGTTACGACAACTACGCTGATACCGATGCCTACATTCAGGAGCTGAACGGCACCAAGTTCGATGCCACCACCTATGTCTTTCCCCAGAAAGTCGGTGACGAGATGACCTATGCCTCGCATACGCTGAATTCTGCGGCTCCCATGGAGGGCAGCTTCACCTTTACCGTCGCCGGTAAGCAGTGCTGTCTCGTCATCACGCTCTACCAAAGCAATGGCACCACCAGTATCACCCTGCCTGTCAGCAGCCAACAGAATGCCCCCCTGTACAATCTGCAAGGCATGCAGGTGAAGGATTCCGCCCGTCAGGGTCCGGCCAATAGGCCCAGTAAAGGCATCTACATCCAGAACGGAAAGAAATATTTCGTCAAATAAACAATATAACACAAAATGAATAAACTATTTTTAACTACCCTACTAACCCTCGGCACATCTGCGCTGATGGCGCAGATGCTGCCGTACCAAAATGCAGCACTCTCAGCTGAAGAGCGTGCAGAAGACCTGTTAGGCCGACTGACCCTTGAGGAAAAGGCCAAATTGATGATGGACACATCGCCCGCCATACCACGACTGGGAATCCCAGCCTTCCAGTGGTGGAGCGAGGCCCTGCACGGTGTCGGACGCAATGGCTTCGTGACCGTATTCCCCATCACCACGCAAATGGCAGCCTCATGGGACGACCACCTGCTCTATCAAGTCTTTACAGCTGTCAGCGACGAGGCTCGTGCCAAGAATCAGGAAGCCAAGAAAAGCGGTAACATGCAGCGCTACCAGGGACTGTCATTCTGGACACCCAACATCAACATTTTCCGCGATCCCCGCTGGGGCCGCGGTCAGGAAACCTACGGCGAAGACCCATACCTGACGGAGCGCATGGGACTGGCTGTGGTCAACGGCCTGCAAGGCCAAAGCGCTGACGGCAAGAGCGGTCAGCAGAAATACAAGAAGCTCCTGGCCTGTGCCAAGCACTTTGCCGTCCATAGCGGTCCGGAGTGGAACCGCCACGTGTTCGATGTTCAGCAATTGCCCGAGCGTGACTTATGGGAAACCTACCTGCCTGCCTTCAAGGCCTTGGTACAGAAGGGACATGTTGCCGAGGTGATGTGTGCCTACCAACGCATCGATGGTGACCCCTGCTGTGGAAATGCCCGCTACGAGCAGCACATCCTGCGCGACGAATGGGGCTTCGACGGATTGATCACCAGCGACTGTGGAGCCATCCGCGACTTCCTGCCCAGTTGGCATAACGTGTCGAAGGACGGAGCCCAGGCATCGGCCAAGGCCGTGCTGAGTGGCACTGATCTGGAATGTGGTTCGGAATACAAGAACTTGCCCGAAGCAGTCAAGCGTGGAGACATCACGGAACAGCAAGTCAACATCAGTCTGAAACGCCTGCTCAAAGCCCGTTTCGAATTAGGTGATTTCGATGCTGACGAACTCGTTGAATGGACGAAGGTTCCCTCTTCGTCAATAGCTTCCAAAGAGCACAAAGCCCTGTCCCTGCAGATGGCACGCGAAGGCACGGTGCTGCTGAAGAATAACGGCATCCTGCCATTGACATCTAACATCACACATCAGTCATCCGACATCGTTGTCATGGGTCCCAACGCCAACGACAGCATCATGCAGTGGGGCAACTACAGCGGCTATGCCACCAAGACCGTCACCATACTGGAAGGTCTGCGCCAGCTGTTTGGCAACGTTCCCTATATCCAAGGCTGTAGCTTGACGCGCAACGAAATCTTCGAGAGTCGTTTCGACAAGATGCACGCCCCACTTGGCCAGCAGGGTATGCAAGCCGTCTATTGGAACAACACGGAAATGGAGGGCGAACCCGTCATTACCGTTAACATGGCCGCCCCTCTCAATTTGAGCAATGGTGGCAATACCGTATTTGCTCCAGGCGTCAACCTCGAGAATTTCTCAGCCCGCTACGACGGAACGCTCATTCCTACAGAGGACGAAACGCTCTTTCTGCGTGTCGGAGCTGACGACAAGGTGCGCGTCATCGTCAATGGCGACACGCTGGTCGACATCTGGAAAGTGCGCCAACGCATCCAGGAAGCCACACCAGAGCTGAAAGTGAAGAAAGGCGGCAGCTATCGCATCCATATCGACTATGTACAGGAGGGCGGCATGGCAGCCATGCAGTTCGACATCTGCAAAAAACTGAACCCTACCCACGACCAACTGCTCAGCCAGATAGGCCATGCCACTACGGTGATTTTCGTTGGTGGCATCTCACCCCGTGTCGAAGGTGAGGAAATGAAGGTCAGCGACCCCGGCTTCAAGGGTGGCGACCGCACTGACATCCAGCTGCCCCAGGTTCAGCGCGACCTCCTGCGCATGCTGCATCAAGCCGGGAAAAAAGTCATCTTCGTCAACTGCTCTGGTGGTGCTATGGCACTGGCTCCCGAACAGGCTGAAACCTGCGATGCCATCATCCAGGCTTGGTATGGCGGCGAATTTGGAGGACAGGCCGTTGCTGAGGTTATCACTGGGCGGTTCAATCCTTCTGGCAAGCTACCTCTGACCTTCTACAAGAGCGTCGACGACCTGCCCGATTTCCTGGACTACCGCATGGCCAACCGCACCTACCGCTATTTCAAAGGCGAGGCCCTCTATCCTTTCGGCTATGGTCTCAGCTATACCACGTTCGACATCAGCAAGCCACAGTATATCAACAATAAGGTTCGCGTGAAGGTGAAGAATACCGGTTCTATTGACGGCACAGAAGTCGTACAGGTGTACATGCGCAACACGGCCGATCCGGAAGGCCCGCTGAAGACGCTGCGAGGCTATCAGCGCGTGACCTTGAAAGCTGGCGAGAGCAAGACTGTCGACATTGACTTCCCACGCGACCGCTTCGAGGGCTGGGACGTCAAGACCAACACCATGCGCGTCGTACCGGGACGTTACGAACTGATGGTTGGGTCGTCAAGTGCCGACAAGGATTTGAAAAAGATCATGGTCAACGTCAGATAACTCCAAGAAGAAAGGCTGCCCTCATCGGGCAGCCTTTGATGATATCACAAACTCGTGATGAGCAAGAAGAGGTAAACCAGATACAGTCCCACGAGCAATGCTCCTTCCCACCGCTCAACGGTATAGCGCGTATAGGAGAAAAACCAAACCAGTGCCACCGAGCCCAGCATCACAGCCATGTCTACGGCGGTGATACCCTCTGTCTGAAGTGGACAGATGGCAGACGTCAGTCCCAGAATCAGCAGTATGTTGAATACATTGGAGCCGATGACATTGCCGATGGCGATAGCCGACTGTCCCTTGCGGGCTGCCACCACGCTGGTAGCCAGTTCGGGCAATGAGGTACCACCGGCAACTACCGTCAGACCTACCACGCCCTCGCTGATACCTAACGACAAGGCAACGTCAGAAGCCGAGTCGACAAACAGGTTACTGCCCACCACCAGCATGGCCAGTCCCGCAACAACCCACAGCACGCTCAGCCAGGGATTTATCTTCTTGCCCTCAACCACGACAGGCTCCGCTTGTCCTTTCTTGGCCTGCATCAGCGTGTAAGCCATAAATAGGACAAAGCAAGCCAGCAAGACGATGCCCTCCGTACGCCCCAGATAGCCGTTAAGCGTCAACAGCAACAGCAGGACAGAGGCTCCCACGGAGCAGGGGATGTCCTTCTTCACCGTCGAGCGACTGATAGTCATGGGTGCCACCACGGCCGCACAGCCCACAATCAGCATGCAGTTCATAGTGTTCGACCCCACCACGTTTCCCACGGCCAGGCCCGGTGTTCCCTTCAGTGCCGACACCAGACTGACAAACAGCTCGGGAGCCGACGTACCTGCCGCCACGATGGTCAGTCCTATGATCATCTCCGGCACGTTCATGCGACGGGCCAATGACGATGCACCCTCTGTCAGACGGTCGGCACCCATCAGCACCATAGCCACACCAACGACGATGAAAACGATATCTATCAGCATCATTCTACCTCCCCCATAAACTCGTCGAGCGCACGGCGCTCCTTCTTCGTAGGCCGACCCGTACCACGCTGGCGGTTGACAAAACCGCTGATGCGGTTCATCTCCAGCAACTCATACTGGTCCGCAGGAGTCACGTTCTCATAAATCTCAGGCAGCATCTTCGCCCCAACCCGCTGCTCGATGGTCTTCAAAATCTTAAACGAATAGGTGACAGGCGGTTTACGCACGCTAACCACCTCGCCCGCCTTCACCATGCGGCTGGGTTTGACGTTCATACCCTCAATGGTGACGCGACCGTTCTTGATGGCCTCGGCTGCTATCGAGCGTGTCTTGAAGATGCGCGCCGCCCATAGCCACTTGTCAATGCGGGCCATGCTCAGGCCTTCTGTTGCTGTTGCCATAATGGAGTCTTTCCAAATTTGTTGTATTGGTTCATCGTTACGTCGATGCCCGCCAGGACAAAGCTCCTGATGATATCGACTGCCATATCGATAGAAGGCTGCAGGTGCTCGCGCTCCTCCAACGGGAAACGGCCCAGTACGTGGTCTATCTGCGAACCAACGGGATAGTCGTTGCCTATCCCCATGCGCAGACGGGCATATTGCTGACCTATCAATTGCTGTATATGGCCCAAGCCGTTATGTCCCCCGTTAGAGCCGTTGGCCTTCAGACGGAATGCGCCCAGAGGCAGTGCCACGTCGTCGCTGACAACCATCAGCCTGCCCTGGTCGATACCCTCCTTGTTCAGCCAGTACCTCACGGCATTGCCACTCAGGTTCATATACGTGGTGGGCTTCAGCAGGAAAACCTTGCGTCCCTTCAGTGAAGTCTCTGCCACGAAGCCGTAGCGCCTATCGTCAAAAACGATATTGGACGCCTTAGCAAAAGCGTCCAATACTATCCATCCTGTGTTGTGGCGGGTCTCGGCATACTCGTCGCCAGGGTTACCCAAACCTACAATCAGATATTTGTCCATTTACTACCGCCATTACAGTCCGGAAGGAAATTCTTCACTCTTCACTCTTAACTTACTCAGCAGCAGCCTCGGCAGCAGCAGAACGAGAAGCACGAGTAGCCTTGACGGAGCAGACAATAACCTCCTTGGGAGTAGCAATCTCCAGACCCTCAAAACTCAGCTGACCAACCTTGATGGCCTTACCCAGACCAAGCTCAGTGACATCGATATCCAGCTTCTCAGGAATATTCTTGTAGGGAGCCGTAACGTCAATCTTACGGATGGAGAGGTTCAGGCGACCACCATCGCGAACACCCTGGGCGTGACCAGTCAGGTTGACGGGAATACCAACGGTGATAGCCTTGGTCTCGTTAATCTCATAGAAGTCAGCATGCAGCAGCAGGTCGCTTGTGGGATGGAACTGCAGCTCCTTGATGATAGCCTTGTGCTCCTTGCCGTCAATGTTCAGGTTCACTACATATACGTGGGGAGTATA
>JAEEGL011536562.1_pt1 | contig 13591 bp, 10 predicted proteins | sample 9134231 | NCBI WGS metagenome assembly JAEEGL01 (sample SAMN16246548, study PRJNA631951) | gut metagenome | biome: gut microbiome; feature: rumen; material: fiber-attached | host: Bos | place: Iran: Karaj | collected 2018-10
CTCACGAGTACGGAATGATTCTCATCGTCGACGCGTCCCAGACCGCCGGTTCCAAAAGGATAGACATGAAGGAACTGGGGATCGACTTACTTTGCTTCACAGGTCACAAAGCCATGATGGGCCCTCAGGGCACCGGCGGAATGGTAATAGGTGAGGGGATCGAGATCAGGCCTTTCAAGGTGGGAGGCACGGGAGTCCAGAGTTATCTGAAGTATCAGCCCATGGAGTATCCTACACGTCTTGAGGCAGGGACCATGAACGGCCACGGTATAGCCGGCCTTAATGCGGCAGTGGATTTCATCGGATCCGTGGGAGTGGATGAAATAGACAGAAAAGAGCAGGAACTGATGAGAAGGTTCTATGAGGGAGTGAAAGAGCTTAAGGGTGTGAAGATCTACGGAGACTTTGAAGCTCCCAGAACAGCCATAGTATGTCTGAATATCGGAGACTGTGATTCCGGACAGGTATCGGATGCTCTTGCCGTGGACTATGGCATTGCCACCAGGCCCGGGGCGCACTGCGCGCCTCTCATGCATAAGGCCCTTGGCACTGCGGCACAGGGAGCGGTGAGATTCAGTTTCTCATATTTCAATACTTTTGAGGAAGTGGATCTTGCGATCAATGCTTTGAGAGAAATCGCAGAGGAACTGGATAAATGATTAGAGAAAGATCACTGAAAAGAATAATAACCTTCCATACGACTACGGATGCCATGAGCTTCGAGCGGTACTGCATTGAAAACGCAGTCCCCGGACGGCTCATACCTGTGCCCGGGGAGATCTCCGCAGGCTGTGGCATGTGCTGGATGGTGCCCCTGGAAAAGGCAGGGGAGGCAGACAGACTCTACGAGGAAGGGAAACTTAAAACGGAAGGGAAATACCTCATAACGATGTAAGATCCGCGCCAACGGCGCGGATCTTTTTTACTTGATGATGATCGGTTTGTCATGACGATCCTCTGCATAGCCAACAATAGCGGCAGCAGGAATGGAATCCTTCAGTTCTCTCAGAAGCTTAGCGGAATCTTTTTCGGGAACAGCTATGAGGAGACCTCCGGAAGTCTGGGGGTCATACATGATGTCCGTAAGGGCCAGATCCACTCCGGGGACTTCTGATGCTCCGCAGTCCACCCAGGCTCTGTTTCCATAAGCGCCTTGCGGGATTATGCCCATCTGAGCCATTTCATAAGCCTCAGGAAGAAGGGGCAGGGACCGGCTCTCAAGAGTTATGGTGACATTGGAACCGGCGGCCATCTCATAAGAATGACCTACAAGGCCGAAGCCGGTCACGTCTGTAGCGGCGTGAACAGGATATTTTTTCATGATATCCGCGGCAGTCTTGTTGAGGGATGCCATGGATTCGATGACAGCCTTTGCTGATTCAGCACTGATCAGATCAGCCTTCATGGCGGTATTCAATATGCCGGTTCCGAGAGCTTTGGTAAGTATCAGCACGTCGCCGGGCTTTGCCTCTGAATTCTTCAGGACTTTATGTGGATCGATGAACCCGGAAACACAAAGGCCGTATTTAGGCTCTTTGTCTTTGATGGTATGCCCTCCGCAGATCACTGCTCCTGCTTCTGCTGCCCGGTCATAGCCGCCTCTCAGAATTTCAAGAGTGATACTCTGGTCCAAATCTTCAGGGATGCAAAGAATGTTCATAGCCAGCTTTGGCTCCCCGCCCATGGCGTAAACGTCTGAAAGGGAGTTGGCAGCGGCTATTCTGCCGTAGTCGAAGGGGTCGTCCACCACAGGAGGGAAGATATCCACCGTCTGTATGAGAGCGAGGCCCTCGCTTACCTTATATACAGCTGCATCATCGGAGGTATCGAATCCTACCATGAGATTGGGATCATTCATTTTAGGAAGTTGACACAAAACTTGTGCCAGGTCATTTGGCGCGACCTTGGCCGCTCATCCGCCGTGGGCAGTCAGCTGGGTGAGTCTGATTTTTTCCCTCTGTGACATGGTATTCACCTCCTTCCTGAAGTGTACGATAAACAATATTATAACAAATATATTATAACATATATCGGTTGTATATATCATGGGGCGTTCAATAATAGTTATATATAATAGAATCCCTGTATTATAGAAATATTCTATAATAGCCACTGAATAATTGACGAATATCGGGCATTTAATGTATTATTATGCCATGAAACCTTTAATTATAACTAACAACCGCAAAGTTTATGACGAATTTTCAGCAAAGGTGGAAACTGTATTTCATGAGGATCTCAGCCAAAGCGACATCCTGATGATGGCAAGGGACATGATACACCTGGGAGCCAGGCTCATCATCCATCCAATGATGGGAAGGATCAAGCCCCACGAGACTCCGTATAAGTCAGTTTTCCTCGAGATCCCGGAAGAGAGGGAGACTCAGGAAGCAGGCTTTAAGACCGATGTCAACAGTGTGATCATCATAGAAGACAGCATAACGGAGACCGGAAAACTTCTCGCTGACACCATGGGCCTGAAATACGATGATTCCATGCTGGAAGATCTGGGTTATTTAGACTATCTTCTGATCAAGAGCGGTTTAGAAGAATACTTCGGTTAAGGTAATAAAAATGGACAAGAAAAATCCTTTCAATTTCGGAAAAGCGGACTACGTTCTGGTAGTCAACAAAGATTATGACATCGTCTACAATTCCAGATTCGACAAAAGGATGGGAGCCGCTACAGGAATAAGCCCCTACAGAAATTTTTTTGAAATGTATCCTTCCATAAGCCGGGGAGATTCATCCATCGTTAAGACCATGTCGACAGGAGAGCCGGTATATCATGACATCCAGGAATGGACAGATATAAACGGCAAGGTTTATGTTACCCAGAACCTGACGCTTCCCATTATCAGTGAAGGTCATGTAGCCGGCGTCATAGAGCTGACGAAGGATCTGACGAACGTGGGAAATCTGGAGGAAAAAACTGAATTCCTCAACGCCATCAATAAAGACGGCAAATTCCATCCCAACCGTGAAGCAGGCGACAGGATCAGATTCGAGGATATACTGACCATCAATGACAAACTCCTGAACACCATAGAGCAGGCCAAGACCTTTGCGTCCAACAATAATCCTGTGCTGATCTACGGCGAGACCGGAACCGGTAAGGAAATGTTCGCTCAGGCCATAATTAATTACATGTCTTCCCCTAAACAGAAGGTAATAATCCAGAACTGCGCTGCCGTTCCCGATAACCTCATAGAGGGGATCCTTTTCGGTACCACCAGAGGGTCATATACCGGGGCCGAAAACAAGAAAGGCCTCTTCGAGGAAGCTGACGGAGGAATTTTTTTCCTGGATGAGCTCAACGCCATGCCTTACTCCGTTCAGGGCAAGCTCCTGAGAGTGCTTCAGGAAGGGACCTTCAGGCCTTTGGGAGCCAGCAAGGAAAAGAAGGTCAACGTGAAGATCATCGCTGCCATAAATACTGACCCCATGGAGGCAATAGAGAATCACACCCTGAGAAAAGACTTGTTTTACAGATTGTCATCCAACATGATCTATCTTTCACCTCTTAGGGACAGACCTGATGATATAGAGTATCTGACAGACAATTACATAGATTATTTCAATTCCGTCTACGGCAAAAATGTCAGAGGCATATCTGACGAACTCAGGGACTTTTTCCTGGAATATGGCTGGGAAGGAAACGTCAGAGAACTCAAGCATGTCATTGAGGCCATGATGACCATGACCAATTCAGATATCCTGGACATAAAGGACATACCGGTATATCTCAGCGGTAAACACAGCCAGAAGGAAAAGCAAAGCCATGAAACTTCCAGGGGAAATTCGAAGGTCGTCATTGATATCGATAATGAGGGAATGGACCTGAGATCAGCTGTGGACAGGCTGGAGAGGGAAATGATCATAAAGGTGCTCCGGGACTGCAAAGGCAACAAGACCAGGGCCGGGGAACTTTTGGGAATACCACGCCAGACCCTGAAATACAAGATAGACAGGCTGAACATACCTGATGACGGCGAAAAATAGGCGTAGAATACTTAAGAGAGCGACAGAAAACTGTCGCTTTTTAACCGTTTTATCTATAAAAACCCCTTAAATCATTGATATTTCATTGGCATAGAAATTGCTCGATATATTTTACACCCACAAATGACATATTTTTACTTTTTAAGCGAAAGGATAAAGATTCATGAATTTGGAACTCAGAAAAGTTCAGATCAAAGACATCGTGTTTGATGCCGAGTCAAAGATCATTGACGGAGTTCTTCATGTGGATCCCAAAACTCTCGAGGAGCTTGTCCTTGAAGACAGCAGAGTGAAGACTGTATCCTTTGACATCGCCAGACCCGGAGAATCCGTCAGGATAGTTCCCGTCAAGGATGTCATAGAGCCCAGAGCCAAGTACTCCGGCGGTGAAGTTTTCCCCGGCCTTTTCAGAGAGGACATGACAGAAGCAGGAGATGGTATAACTTACTGCTTAAAGGGCATGGCGGTTACTTCCACAGGACCTATCGTAGGTTTCCAGGAAGGTGTTATCGATATGAGCGGCCCTTGCGTGGAATATACCATTTACTCTTCGATCCTGCATCTTTGCATGATAATCGAGAAACAGGATTACGTGGATCCTCATGATCACGAAGAAGTCGTGAGACTTGCAGGCATCAAGGTTGCTGAAGCTATAGGAAAGCTTGGCTTTGACTGTGAAGAATATGATACTGAGACCCTGGAGTGGAAGCCCATAGGCGAGAAGTACGGGGAATTTCCTGATCTTCCTAAAGTGGTCTATGTATACAACTGCATGGCTCAGGGACTCCTTCACGATACGTATTTTTACGGCAGAGACGCCAAGGCGCTGGTACCTACCATGCTCACTCCCAATGAGGTCATGGATGGAGCCATAGTTTCCGGAAACTGCGTATCACCCGGATCAAAGACAACTACGTACATGCATCAGAATAATGCAGTCATCAGAGAACTGTTAAAGATCCATGGAAAAGAGATCAACTTCATGGGCATAGTTTTGAATCCTCTGATGACAACTCTCAAAGAAAAGTTCAGAGACAGGATGCTTACCGTAAGGCAGGTGAAGATGCTCGGGGCTGAGGGAGTGATCATTTCTCAGGAAGGTTTCGGAAATCCCACCACAGACCTTATGATCGTATGCCAGGAACTGGAAAAGAACGGCATAAAGACGGTCGTAATAACTAACGAAGACGCAGGCGTTGACGGCATGTCCGAGTCGCTTCCCGACTCAGTCCAGGAAGCCAACGCCATAGTTACCACAGGCAATTCCAACGCTACAGTAATGCTTCCCGCCATGGATAAGACCATAGGCATCCTCAAGGAAGTTGAGCGTGTCTGCGGCGGAAACGTTACTTCGATCCAGGAAGACGGAAGACTTCTCCTGGAGATCCACGGCATCATGGGCAGCCACAACCTGCAGGGCAACACCAAGCTCAGCGCTGTAACCATTTAGAAAGGAGGTTCCGGAAATGAAGAAAATACTATTCTATACAAATCAGTTCTTCGGCCAGATCGGCGGAGAAGAATTTGCCTACACGGAGCCTTTTTTCAAAGAAGGTAAAGTAGGCCCCGCAAATGCCATGGCTCCTCAGCTTAAGGATGACGCTGAATTCGTCAGATCCATCATCTGCGGAGATAATTATTTTGCTGAAAACATCGATAAATGTCTTGAATTCGTCAAGGCACAGGTAGAGGAAGTCCAGCCCGATCTGGTAATTGCCGGACCTGCTTTCAACGCAGGAAGATTCGGCATCGCCTGTTCTGAGGTCTGCAAATTCGTACAGCAGACATACGACATCCCCTCCATTACAGGACTTTATTGGGAAAACCCCGCAGTAGAGATGTACAAGCAGTATTGCTATATCATCGAAACAGACAAGTCTGCCGCAGGTATCAGAAAAGCTGTGCCTCTTATCGCAAGCCTTGCCAAAAAACTTCTCAGAGGCGAAAAGCTGGGTACTCCCAAGCAGGAACACTATTATCCTAAGGGACAGCGTGTCAACGTCTTCCACGAGAAGGACGGAGCTACACGTGCTGTTGAGATGCTCTTGAAGAAACTCAAAGGCGAGCCCTACGATACTGAGCTGGAGATCTCAGTATATGAGAAGGTCCAGCCGGCTCCGCCCATAAGCGACCTTAAGACAGCGAAGATAGCTCTCTGCACCACAGGCGGTGTGGTACCCATGGGAAATCCGGACCACATGTACGCAGCCACAGCCAAGTTCTGGAAAAAGTATCCCGTCGAGGGAGACTGTCTGGAGCCCGGCAAGTGGGAGTCTGTCCACGCCGGATATGACCCTGTGTACGCCAATGAGATGCCTGACAGGGTAGCGCCGTATAAGGTGCTAAAACAGCTTGAAAAGGAAGGCTACATAGGCGAGTTCTATCCCTTCCTTCTGACTACTACAGGAAACTCCACATCCGTAGCCGATGCAACCAGATTCGGTCAGGAAATGGCAGAGGATCTTCTCAAAGCAGAAGTCCAGGCAGCCATCCTGACCTCTACGTGAGGAACCTGTACACGTTGCGGTGCAACAATAGTCAAGCAGCTTGAAAAGGCAGGTATCCCTACCGTACATGTCTGCACGGTTACTCCGATCTCAGAGACCGTAGGCGCGGCGCGTATCTCAGGCGCCCAGGCCATTCCTTATCCTACGGGCAATCCTCAGCTTCCTCCTGAAAAGGAAGCCGCAAGACAGAGAGAGATCGTAACCAAAGCCCTTGAACTTTTGCTCAAATAACCCAAGGTATAAAGAGCAAAAAACCGGCAGCAAAGGCTGCCCGGATCAAGGTAAGATTTCACGCGGGGAAACTTGGTAAGTTTCCCCGTTTTTTCTTGGGGGTAGATGGGTGCTGGTGTGCCCTACGGTCTTCAAAACCGGTGTGAGGGGTCAGAAGCCTCTTTGATGAGTTCGATTCTCATATACTCCCGCCAGCAAATACTTCATATGTCAGTTGACTCTTTGTCCTCGTCGCTGTGAGTTTCATCGACGCGCATCCTGCATAGTGGGTCGATCCCACGTAAGTCCCGCAGGGCACTTACGCGAGGATCGACAGCCACTCTGATCGTCTGCTTTGTCGTGAAACTCAACAGCTCCTGCGAAATCAGATCAACTGACATATGAAGTTACCGATAATAATAGGAGATTTTTATTATGAAGCAGATGCTTCTCAGACAATTACCTAAAATAGATGATGTTCTTAAGGATCGCAGGATCGAGGAACTCATGGAGAGGATCCATCGGGAGACCGTTGTGGATGCTGTGCGCAGATCCGTGGAATCCCTGAGAGCCGATATTTTGGATGAAAAGATAACCGAAGCGTCCGAAATGAAACTGGATTCCATGATCGACAGGATAATCGAGGCTGCTGAGGAAATGGACAAAAGGAGCCTCAGATCTGTCATCAACGCCACGGGAGTAGTGCTGCACACCAATCTGGGAAGGGCTGTGCTTTCCGAGAAGGCCGTGGAGCAGGTAGCAAAAGTCGCAAGGGGTTACAGTACTTTGGAATATGATCCCGAAAAGGGTGAAAGAGGATCGAGGCACGTTCACGCAGAGAAACTGCTTAAGGATATAACAGGCGCAGAGGCCTGCATGGTCGTCAACAACAATGCTGCTAATGTCATGCTTGCTCTGGCCGCCATAGGAAGATCCAAAGAGATGATCGTGTCCCGTGGGGAACTGGTGGAGATCGGAGGTTCCTTCCGCGTGCCTGACATCATGGCGGAGTCAGGAGTGCGTCTTGTGGAAGTAGGAACCACCAACAAGACCAGGGCAGCAGATTACGAAAACCACATAACTGAAGATACGGCGGCCCTCCTTAAGGTGCACACCTCGAATTACAGGATCATAGGCTTTACCGAAGAAGCGAGCCTCAGAGAACTGAGGGAGCTCGGAGACAAATACGGTATTCCGGTGATCTATGACATGGGTTCCGGCCTTATGGTGGATCTTTCGCCCTGGGGTATCAGAGAACCGGTGGTGACCAATGCTCTCAAAGAAGGCGCTGATCTGGTGCTTTTCTCCGGGGATAAACTTCTCGGAGGTCCCCAGGCAGGCATCGCTGTCGGAAGAAGTGATATCATCGCCAGGATGAAGAAGCATCCTCTGGCCAGAGTGGTAAGGGCGGACAAGATGACTTTTGCGGCTCTTGAAGCTACTCTTCTGGATTACCTGGATACAGACAGGGCTCTCGAAAACATCCCAGTCCTCAGGATGATAAGCAGGCCGGAGGAAGAACTGAAAGAAGTCTGCCTGAAACTTAAGGGAGACATCGATGAGATCATGGATCCTGCGACGGGGAGACCGACATACATCACTAAAGTACAGAAAGAGGACGGGGTAGTCGGAGGCGGTTCTGCTCCTGACAGCAGGCTCAGGAGTCAGGTACTTGCCCTGACGTCCGAGGCCATGAGCCCTGATACCATAGAGAAGTTGCTGAGGAAGGGCGAACCTCCCATAGTAGTCAGGATACATAATGAAAAAGTGATTTTTGACGTAAGGACTTTAAAGACTGAAGATCTGAAGGTCATTACAGAAAGACTTAAAGAGATGGTCTCAGAATAGTATTCAAATGAAAAACATCATCGTGGGCACGGCGGGACATGTGGATCACGGCAAGACCTGCCTCATAAAGGCTCTGACAGGCATTGACTGCGACCGCCTTAAAGAGGAGAAGAAGCGTGGCATAACCATTGAAAACGGCTTTGCCGACATGGTCGTCGGCGATTACAACGTCTCCATCATAGACGTGCCCGGTCATGAAAAATTCATAAAGAACATGCTCATGGGCATCGGAGGCATAGATATGGTGCTTCTGGTCATCGGTCTGGATGAAGGCGTCATGCCTCAGACTGTGGAGCATTTCCGTATACTGGAGATGCTGGACATCAGAAGGGGCATCATAGTCTATACCAAGCGCGACATGGTGAATGATGAAGACTGGATCGAGCTTGTGAAGGAAGATGCTCACGAACTGGTGAAGGGTACTTTTATTGAGGGAGCTCCTGAGATAGAGGTATCTTCCTATGATGGATACAACATCGAAGAACTGAGAGGACTCATCCTTGAAACCGTGGAGGACAGCGTTCTAAAGAATGACAGCAGCAGTATGTTCAGACTTCCTGTGGACAGGGTATTCACCATTGATGGTTTCGGCACTGTCGTGACCGGCACCCTCATGGAGGGCAGCATCAGGCAGGGCGATGATGTCATGGTGTATCCAGGAGGCAAGGTCTGCAAGGTGAGAAATGTCCAGGTCCATAACGAGAACGTGAGCGAGGCGCTGGCAGGCCAGAGAACCGCCCTCAACCTTCAGGGACTCAAGAAAGACGATCTGGACAGAGGCAGGGTGCTGGCCAGGCCCGGCAGCATGGAGCCTGCCAGGTTCCTGGACGTGAAGCTGGAACTCTTCAGGGACTCAGACCGCAATGTATTAAACGGTTCCAGGGTGCATTTCCACTCAGGCTCATCTGAAGCTGTGGCCAAGGTCATCCTTCTCGACAGGGACAGCCTGGAGAGGGGAGATACCTGTTACTGCCAGCTGAGACTGGAAGAGGAGATGGCGGTCAGAAGAAACGACAGATTCATCATAAGATTCTTTTCGCCTCTCATTACTTTGGGAGGAGGGCGGATCCTGGAGACTTCGCCTGTTAAACATAAACGTTTCGATGAGAAGGTCCTTGAGGACCTTAAGATCAAGGATGAAGGAACAGTAAAAGAGGTCCTGGAGCTTACCGTGAAGGAGAAGAGCAGGTTTTTCCCTGATAACATGGATATCGCCTTAAGGATCAATCATCAGCCGGAGGGTGTCAAAGCCCTTACGGATGAGCTGGTCGGCGAGGGTAAGCTGTTCAGAGTGAAGAAAGATGGATTCATCCATCTGTCATATCTTGAAGGAGCTGAAGAAAAGGCCGGCGCGATCCTTTCTGCCTACCACAGAGAAAACAGCATGTCAGCAGGTCTTCCCAAGGCTGAGTTCATCTCCAGACTCATGGGGGAACTCAGGATCGATGACCGCAAAGGAGGAGACGATATTTTGGAACTCCTCAAAGAAAGAAAGGCGGTCAAAGAGGCCTCAGGCTGCATTTCCCTTTACGATTTCAAGGTGAAGGAATCGCCGGAAATGGTAAAACTCAGGGAAAGGATACTTAAAAAATATCAGGACGCAGGCTTTGACATGCCTGTTTTGGACGAGGTGGTCGGGTCTGAAAAGGACAAAAAGAACACCGTGCACATCATAGAATCTCTGGCGGAAAACGGCTCTCTCGTCAAACTGGATTTCCAGTATTACATGGCAAAAGATGCCTATGACAAGGCCATGAAGGCCCTCATGGATCATTTGCAAAAGAACGGCAGGATAACCCTGGCGGAGTTCCGCGACATCATGGGCACATCAAGGAAGTACGCCATGGCTTTTCTTGACTATGCTGACCGGAACAGACTGACCGAAAAGAAAGAAGACTACAGGATACTGCTTAAAAGGTGACCATAGAACGAGGTGATCAAATGGAATTTAAACAGCTGGAAGCCTTTGTAAACGTTATAAGGTATAAGAGTTTCTCAAAAGCCGCTGAAGCAACTTTTCTGACTCAGCCCACCATAAGTACTCATATAAGTGCTTTGGAAACGGAGCTTGGAGTGAGACTCATCGACAGAAGAGGCAAGGAGAGCCGGCCTACCAAATACGGAAGAGCTTTCTACAACTATGCGGTGAACATCATAAATACCAGGGAGAGGGCCATCATCGCCATGAAGGATCTGGATACTGATATCTCCGGTGTCATAGACATCAGGACGTCCAACATTCCGGGCCTGTTCATAGTGCCTGAACTTCTGGCGGAGTTCCACGAAAAATATCCTCATGTGACCTTCAATGTAGAGCAGTCAGATTCGGAAAAGGTATGGAACGACATCCTCGATAACCTGGGAGACCTGGGATTCACGGGAGCTTACGAGAACAACGGTCTGAAGAGCGAGCTGCTCATTAAAGACAAACTGGTGCTCATCGCTCCAAGAAACGAAAGATATGAGAAAATGAAAGCCATATCAGACAAGATCAGGATCTCGGACGTTTCCAAGGAGAGATTCGTCTGGAGAGAAGAGGGCTCGGCCACCAGAAAGACCTTCGAGCGGTGGTTCAGTTCCGCTGAAAACCATCTGCCTGAAACCGTTGCCACGGTCAACAGCGTTGAAGCGGTCAAGGCATGCGTGGCCTGTGGCCTGGGAGTTTCAGTCCTGTCTCTTTCCGCCGCAAAAAACGAACTGGCGAACCAATCCGGTCCCATTCTGGTATTCGAGTTTGAGGACGATATCCCGGACAGAGAGTTCTACATGGTATATAACAAGAATACCACGCTGTCGCCGGCAGCATCTAAATTCAGAGAATTCGTAGAGAAAAAATATATCGATCTGTAAAACAGTTTTTTGGAGCAGAAGGAATCATGCTTAACATAGGCAGCCTTGTAGTTGACAGCCTTGATTACATCCTCATAGTGGACAAGGACTACAGGATAGTTTACAACACCAGATATGACGCCAATCTCAACGCCAGATCCAAGGAATACGACTCGTCTGACGTACTGAACAAGTATTACTTTGACGTATATCCCAGACTGAAGCGCGACGAATCCTCAGTGGTGCGCTGCATAGAGACAAAGCAGATAGTCATCATGAAGCATCAGGTGTATTATGATTACCTGGGCAGGAGATTCGAGACCAACAACGTTACTTTCCCCCTCATGAGGAGGGGCGATCTGGTAGCGGTGGTGGAGCTTGCCATGGATGCTGATGAAACGGGAAAGCCCGAAGACCCTTCCAGCAGGAAGTTCGATGAATTCGTACTCCGACTCAGAAAGGAAGCCGGACTCATCAACTTCGAGACTATACTTACATCCGACGAGCGCATGAAAAAGGCCATCGAGCAGGCTGTGTTCCTGTCCACAGTCCCGAATCCCGTGCTCATTTACGGTGAGACAGGTACAGGCAAAGAACTTTTCGCCCAGAGCATGATAACCAATTCCGGAGTGCCCAGGGAGAAGGTAGTGATACAGAACTGCGCAGCTGTTCCCGACAATCTCATGGAGTCCATACTCTTCGGAACGGTAAGGGGAGTCTATACGGGAGCGGAAAACCGGCGCGGCCTCTTCGAAGAAGCCGACGGAGGCGTGCTTTTCCTGGATGAGATAAGCGCGATTCCTTATCCTGTGCAGGCTAAGCTTCTGAGAGTCATACAGGACGGCACTTTCAGGCCACTGGGAGGATCGACTGATAAAAAAGTCAATGTGAAAATCATCTGCGCCATGAACGTTGATCCCGTGAAGGCTATAGAGAAGGGGACCTTCAGGGCAGACCTTTTCTACAGACTCTCTTCCGGATACATCAGCTTGTTACCGCTCAGGGAGAGAAAAGACGACATAAAACTCTTCATAAAGTACTACATAGACTATTTTGCGCAAGTTTACACCAAAACCATTACAGGCGTTGATGACGAAGTAAAGAGACTGTTTATGGATTACTCCTGGGAGGGTAACGTAAGAGAGTTGAGAAACGTCATAGAATCCATGGTGGTGGCGGCGAAGGATAAAGAGATCCTGGGGATCAGCGAGCTTCCGGAATATTTTATTTCAAAGCTGGGGCTGGAGCCGGAAAACGGAGATGGAAATCCGGAGAAAGCATCATCTGAATTTACTGAAGATGCAACATATCACGAACTCATGGACAGATATGAAAAGAGTATAATAATGGATGCTCTGAAGGAAGCCGGGGGCAATATCTCCAAGGCAGGAGAGATCCTGGACATCCCCAGGGAGACCCTGAGATACAGAATAAAAAAGCTGGGAATATGAGATAAAAACAGACAATAATTTCAGCATACGACAGAAAGCTGGCGGTGAATTTTCACCGTTCGGCTTTTTTTGTTTGATTTTTTGGGAGCCGGAAAACGTGGGAAGCCTTATAACACAACGCTTTAACGGTTTAAATAGTGAAGTGGCATACTAATTGCAGTAGTTAAGAGTAACTATAAAAATGCGTTCTAAATAGGACGCAAGAAAGGAGAAATATATGGAAACTGTAGGTATTATATCATTACTTCCTATCATAATTGCGCTGATCTTGTCCTTCTGGACAAAAGACGCTCTGCTTTCATTATTAGTAGGCTGCCTTATCGGTGTAGTTATCCAGAATCAGAGCATAGATATTTTCAGAGGACTTTCTCTTCTGTTGCAGGATGCTTTGGGAAATGCAGACTTTATCTGGGTACTTGCCATTGAGGTATTCATCGGTATTTTGGTCGCTTTCTTTATGAAGTCCGGAGCTATTCAAGCATTTGTCGACTGGATAAACGGAAAGAAATTATCAAAGAGAGGAACTGAGATCATGGCATACTTGCTTGGTATCTTCATCTTCTTCTCAGATTACTTCTCACCCCTGTACGTTGGTAACGTTATGAGACCGCTTACGGATAATGCCAAGACCTCTCGTGAGTATCTTGCATTCGTCTGCGACTGCACATCTGCACCTATCTGCTGCCTTATCCCCTTCACATCATGGGGCGTATATGTAGCAGGTCTTGTTGTTGGTGTCGGCGC
>JAEEGL012933535.1_pt1 | contig 13591 bp, 15 predicted proteins | sample 9134231 | NCBI WGS metagenome assembly JAEEGL01 (sample SAMN16246548, study PRJNA631951) | gut metagenome | biome: gut microbiome; feature: rumen; material: fiber-attached | host: Bos | place: Iran: Karaj | collected 2018-10
GATACCTGAAAAAGAGGTACCGGCATTCAAGAAACTGTTGATCGAGTTTTATGAGAAAGACGATGATAAAAAGATCAGCAAGTTCTTAAAAGAGAAATGCTGGAGAAAGATAGGATAATCAGAACGCCTTCCGAATGCTCGGAAGGCGTTGCTTTATCAATTGGATATGGAATCGACACCCTGTCAGTCAAGAGGGCGCATCGTCGGGAGTCATCCCTTATACGAAAATGAACAGTGCAAACGTCAGCAACAAAACCGCTATCACTATCGATGATATTATCGTCGCCGCCTTCGAAAAACCGAGCCCTCTGACAGGTCCGTCAGATGCCGCCTGCTTTAAGCCTTTGATTCCCAATATTAGTCCTGTGACCGCCAATGCGAGCGCAATGAACACCGTCACAAAAGCAAACATGCCATTGTTAAGAAGATCATCCTTCCAACCATTTAAAGACGAAATATAAATCTCGCCGCACATTGACACAACCGCAACAAATATCGACAAACCTGCGCAGATCGTTGCCGGAATTCCGATCTTGATAAACGGCATCACCCTGTTATTGATCTTATCATCCGTCAGGCGCGCCTTCGGATTAAACTTCAAGATCAGATTGCCAAAATTCTCGCCGGCTGCAAGCGCATCCTGAACCTCTCTGCTCTGAACAAAGTACACGATTCTCGCTGTGGCTAACGTCGGAATGCGCATCCTGTTGTTGCCATGATAGAACTCAAAATAAACATATCTCGTTCCGCCCAACGGGGCTCTCGCGTATCCGGATCTGACCTTGGACAGTTCCTTTGCTTCTGCCATCTGGAACTTGAAAGGATTCAGCGCAGATGTGTATGCCACCCTGCCCGTCTCCTCATCAATGCAGAGCATTGATTTGATCCTGTGAGTGCCGTCGCTGAATAACGTGGTTGTCTTGCCGAAGTTGTTGGCCTTGACCCCCTTCTCCATCGTTCTTTTCGCGACCGGGAACATGAACAGATTAGTCAGGGGCGCGAAGCCGATAAATATGATCTCCAGCAGGAATATAGTGATCACACCCTTAAGATTTAGGAGCCAGCCGGCCAGGTTGCCAAGCAAAATACCGGCCGCAAGATAGATTGCGGTCAGAAGGATTATTGTCGGCACGCTGTTTCTCTTCATGTGGTTTATTTCCTGTTAATTGATAACAAAACGATATATTAATTAAATATAATTATACAGTGATTATTGTATGTTGATCAGTGTAATAACTGATGATTAAATTAATTAGGGAAACAGGACAAGACCGGGAAAGTCATAAGTTATAACAAGCAATGGTCTGAAGATATTGATGTTCCCATAACATGGATAGAGAATGCTGCACATAATTTCAACGATGACAACCCCAAAGCGGTCAATAAGGCAATAGATGAGTTTTTAAACAACATGAAATAGTGCCCGTGGATCAATGGAGACCATAGTCGGGATAGTTATCAGTTTTATGCTCTTCTGATGCACGAAAACAAACAGTCAGGATTCCCTATTTTTTAACTTTCTTTCGACGGAACGGGATCCATATCCATGAACTCCTGTACGAGCGCCTTGTATCTGTTATTAGACTGTACTGCTTCAGTTTTCTTTGCGTTGTATTGTTCAGTCAGCTCAGAGATTTCCTTTTTGTAGGGGACCATGCTTTTAACAAGATATCTTCCGGCGATGAGCTTTATCAGGTGGTAACAGGCAACGAGCAGCACTGCAATTACCGCAAAAGTGATGAGGCCGACCCATTCCCTGTTCCATATGGCATAACCGATCAATAGCAGAGGGACAAGGAACACAATGCTTAATATTGCCTCTATCGTTTTCAGGTCCATTTGCCGTATCTCATCGCATAATTCCGTGAAAAAATGGGTAGTGCTATAGTGTTCCTTCTGAATCTCGTACAGTTTCTTTTCGGTTGTTTCTTTCTTCTCTTTGATCTTCTTTGCTTCTGACTTAAGATCTCTGTAATGACGAAGCTCGTTAAGAGCCTCTCTAACCTTTTCGAAGTAAGGTTTATGCTCAGGACGGCATTTCTCGATCGCATTCAGCAGGGTAGGTTCATCAGCGTAGACATCAACCTCGCTGTCATTGTACATCCGTGTCATATCCGTCCATTCGTTTTTGCAAAGAAAGAGTCCGCGCAGCGCTTCGAAGTCATGCGGATCTTTTGAGAGCATGAAATCATAAGCATCCTTTGCCGAGCCGTACTCGTTTCTGCGGACCGCTTTGGAAGCTACTTCCTTGACATTATCCTCGCGAAAATACTCATAATCAAAAGAAACACCGCAGAACGGGCAGATATACATCTGCTTTTCAAGATCGATGTCGAGAAGTCCGCCGCATGTCGGACAGAGATTACTCTTTAATACCGTCATTTCCATCCCCCCTATTCAATGTACCAATGCAGGTACTAGAGATAATAATATCAACAGCGGATTTGTCTGGCAATAATTTTCAGATCCGGGGCTGTGCTTCCTGAAAGCTGTATGGTATATCCGGCATAATACGGATGAGGAACTGTATACCGGGGATTATCCTGTTTTCGGCAGATACCTCCTCAAGTACGACATATCAACGGATTCTCTATATTATGAATTCCTGCTGTACAACCGCATCTTGATTTCTGTCGATGCGCATACGGGAGAGATCAATGACTTTGATCCCTGGAACAGTAAAGTCAGCGCTACCTTGATAGTTGGGTCCAGCCTGCATAGAATCTGATAGGGTCAGACTTCATATAATCACGCTCTCGGCATCGAACCGTACTGGCAGACATGCATTACTTCGTAGTCTTTGTTATTCCAGTTGTCGGTCATATCGCGGTCTCTGTAATAAGAACCGTCGGGATTAACGTTATAATCAACGCCTTCTATTCCCCAGAAGCGGAGATCCATTATCTCTTCGGAGAGAATGTCATTAATGAACTTGAAAGCAATATCAGGATCCTTGCAGCATGTAGTAACTGCGAAGCCTGCCTTATTGGTTAATTCACTTCCTTCTATGAGCGCATCCTCATATATAGTACCGCCCGGGATATTGACTGAATAAATGTGACCGTCTGCCTGCCTTAACATATCCCATTCTTCTTCGGTGTAGAGGTTTTTGATATTGGGATATTTCTCGATATATTCGTCCCAGGCTACGAGGAGACCGTGTTCATAGAACTCATCGAGTCTTTCGTTTACATAGATATAATCCGTCAACTTCTCGGATTCCAATAATCCGTCAATGACATTGCGGAAATACTGTCCGGTCATCCATATCTCTGATACTTTCACACCGGTCTTTTCGGCTATCAGATCCCTGATAACATTATCGTCTGCCTTTTCATTACCAAGTTCAGTAGCAAACATAGTCAGCTTTACAGGCTCGTCAGGGGTCTTCTTCGTTGTTAAGGATGCACTTGCCGAAGTGTTGGCTATATCAGCTCCGGAATCAGTAACAACGCTTTTTTCCAAAGAACAGGAGCACATCATTAACAACATTGAGATAGTCATCAGCAGTGTCGTCAGCTTGATAAGATAGCCGGTATTCGAATCTTTAATTCTCTTTTTTCTCATGTATTCTATTTCCCCATAGATCAGCAACATCAGCTTTGATATGGATTTTATAATTCACTGTCTCATATCAATAACTGTCTGTTTTCTTTCCTGACATTCACATTATAACAGCAATCAGTCTTGACGCTTTCACATAAGTATTCTTATTTGCTTTCATATATCTATACAAGAATCATATAACTGGTTCCTCTCGGAAGAACCTGATGTAATGGATGCTTCAATCGTCTGGATGAACTATAGAGAAGGCAACGTCATCATATACTCACATCTAGGCTCAGTCTCTACGTTCGGTAAGGAAAAAGATTCGGACACGCCTTCAGATCCCGATAAACTCGACACGTCAACTCTTATGGACTATGTTCTTGGGAATTCAACTGATATAAGATCTTATGTGATCGACGTGATCATGGAAGCATAACCGGGTTTTGAATCACATATTCAAAAGGCGATCGCGGTGGAGTATTTCTCTTTAGAAACAGCGACCCAATTATTCCATTTTTCATTATATCTCTGCTCTGCTGTCAATTGACCGATACGCTTCCGACATTTACATTGATCCTTATGTAATCCGAATCTTTGGCGCCTTTTACGATCGAGATATTCTTTCCTGAAGAATGCTCATCAGCGATCTTCACGTCGCCTGTCTTCACCTTGCACTCGATATCGTAGCGGTCAAGGTCTTCAATAGCGTCCAGGTTAACATTTCCGGCGTTAGTATTTATCACCGTCTTGTTGAGATTCGTATTGCTGATATAGGTATTTCCTGCCTTTGTACTGATCTCAGCCTTGAGGAAATTGCACCCGCTGATGGTGACATTTCCCGCATTGATAACCTCCGAGAACCAGTCAGCAGTAATACCGTTCACGCTGACGTCACCGGCCTTGAGATAAATATCAAGGAACTGCAGGATCGTGTCTTTTCCGATCGTGACAGTGAGCCTGGGCTTGTTGACCGCCATAATGCCGTTGGCAAAGATACTCACCGGCCTCTGGATAACCGTAAGAGTGCCGTCAGCAAATACCGCATCAGGCTCAAGTTCTTTGGCACCAGTGTATTCAATACTCTTAAGTCCGCTGCCTTCTTCAGCAACAAAGCTTACTGAACATGCCTTAAGATCCAGCTTGACTGACTTGATATCACCACTGAAGTTTTCCATTTTGATTCTCCTTATTCCCGGTAGGATTACTGTTCCATTATATATTAACGGAGAGAGAGTTCTACTTATTGATGGTATATCCGACCAATATAACGCAGTCCTCCTGACCGCATACTGCCGGAATGGATATCACATATTCTCCCGGAACAAGATCTCCGTACGGGGTAAGGCAATAGTCTTTTGTTGTCGTGCTCTTTTTCATGGCCAGATTCCGATACGACATCACGCCGATCGTACCGGGATTCCTGCAAGAGTCACGGGGAACGGAATAAAGCTGGTCATCAACCTTAATATCCATTGAATAACTGTCAGAAAAGTTCCATTCCTTATCGCCCCGATTCTCGAACTCGATACTGATCCAGTCGAAACCGTCTTTCTGATATCTGTTAGTGACTTTGCCCTTAACATCAGGTGCTCGCTTTCTATCTTCAGATTCTACGGGATAAAGGTAATCGGTATTCCACTTTCCATTTGCCATCGCAAGAGGACGGAAGCAGCTGGTTTTCAGGACATTTACAACCTCGAATTTTTCTTCCTTGAAAAGATCTTCAGTACCCATCACCGAAGAGAAATCTATATCGCTTTTATACGCATCTCCGGAATCGGTTATCAGGTATCCGTTTGTCCAGACAATGTTTTCTCCGGGATCGGTCTTCTCGCCTATCTTACGTGGTACGACAATGAATGAATAGATTGGATATTTGATCTTATCCGGCGAGAAATCAGGAGCCGGACTGCCTTTACAGGACACTGTCTTTTTTACGAGCTTTTTCAGCCGCTCTATATCTTTTAAGTACTGATCGCGGTCTTTATATTTGATGTTACTGTTATATCTGATGAAATCTTCACCGTCAAAACTAAACAGAGTCGCCTCAACAGTTCCTTCGTCATCCTCTGTATATTCGGTGATCCTGGCCAGTTCGGGAATCTTTGTTTTCGAACCGGCCAGGAATGAGCAAGATGCCGTTGCTATGCAGATACAGGAGGTCAGCATTAACGACATGATCTTTCTGAACATAATAAATCTCCATGTTACATGCAGAGCAATCACAATACCGATGGGATTCCTACTATCACAAAAAGATTAGCACGCCAAAAGCACATCCGACAGGGGACAAACTCTGACGGTTATACTGCCAAATCTTATGAAAATGTATGCCTTATAAAACAGGACGAAGTTTGGACCCCATCAGATCGAGTTATAGCAACTGTTAACCAGATTCTCATATTCTTCACGAGTGAATTCAAAACCTGAACTTGAGAACCATCGGACATTCTCCTCTTTCTGATAGTACGGGAAAGTGTGATTGATACGGCGCCTGTAGTTCTCGTCTTCCCAATGCTCATGTTCGTAGTTCTTAAACGCCTCGCTGTCCGTGTTCTCGAAGACAAAAGTATTGCCGAACTTCTCCCAGTCTTCATCGGTGTATTTTTCAATCAGAAGGACACCGCTTTTCCGCTCATCTTCACGACTCCAATTAGTGTTATCGATAAAGCCTATACGGTGCCAGAATACTTTATCTTCCGTCTTTTCGACCTCTGCAGCAACGACCAGGCATGAGAAATCAAAATCATCAGGACAGCTTAAGATCGGAACATTCGCGTGCTCTTGTTCAAGACAATAACGCATAAAAAGTGCATCAGATCTGAGATTGTAATCATCAGTCCAGCATATGGAAAGATACGCCGGTTTATGAATGATCTGTTCACCTTTAAACCACTCTATAAAGTATTCATATAAAGGTCTGCCGTTGATCACGAAGACCCGCCAGTCAGGCTTGTCAGGAAGTATATTAGTCTTGATCTCTATCTTATCCATTATTATTCCCCGTCCTCTTTTGCTTGAACTCATCATCTTTAATATCCCGATTATATCAGTTTGAGATCGTTGTTTTGAATGCTGTTGGGTATCAAAAAATAACACTTGAAAAGAATTTTTAATTACATTAGCCTTTTTTACAGGACGTCCGAATCCTGTCTGAAAGAAGGCTTTTGAATGAATAAAGAACAACTGCATAAGATCATTGAAGAGGGCACCGGAAACGAGAGTAATATATGCCAGATATATGCCATCGCAAATGACAGCCCCGTCTTTGATGACTGCTGGCACGGCTTTAAGACTGAAGATGCCATGAATATCAATTCCGTCACCAAGGGAGTGATGGCTCTGCTCGCGGGGATCGCCCTGGATAAGGGCATGATCAAAAGCGTGGATCAGAAGGTATTGGATTTCTTTCCTGATTACAACGTCAAGCGCGGAGAAAAGACCATATACGATGTTACTGTAAAGCATCTTCTTACTATGACCGCTCCGTACAAATACAGATCAGAACCATGGACCAAAGTATGCACTTCGAACGACTGGACTCTTGCAGTGTTGGATTATCTTGGCGGCCGCAAAGGGATAACAGGAGAGTTCAAATATGCAACCCTCGGCATTCAGATCCTTGCCGGGATAATCGAAAATGCTTCGGGCATGAAATGCATCGATTTTGCCAACGAATACCTGTTTAAACCGTTAGGCCTTCCCGAACGCATTAATCACGGTGACAGTTCGAAAGAAGATCAGTTCGATTTCTTCATGAATAAGAACCCCAGGAAGAATGAGTGGTATTCCGATCCGCAGAATACAGTCACTGCAGGCTGGGGCCTGTGCATGTCCGCCGGGGATATGGCAGTCATAGGTACGATGGTATTAAACGACGGACAGTATAACGGAAGAAAGATAATCTCTGAAGAGTATATAAAGGATATGACTTCACCGCACCTTAAACTCGGCGAGAGATTCGGATATATGAACTACGGATATCTGTGGTACAAGCCTTTCGATGACAGAGATGTTTATGCCGCGATCGGCGACTGCGGAAACATAATCTATGTTAATAAAGAGAAGAATATTTCTGTCGGCATAACCGGTACATTCAAGCCTCGGATCTTCGACAGAGTTGAATTTATCGAGAAGAAACTGCTTCCGGTCATTATCTAATGGCCGGGGCTTTTTTCCCTTTATTTCTTTCCGTCCCCGCGTTTCCCTTTATCCTAAATGCTGCTTGATCAGTTCATCTTTGATAAGTTCGAGCACACGCTTTTCGCGCCCTATCATGACTTCATTAAAATAGATATCGCTCTTATATTCACCGTTGACTTTAATGGCTTCATCGATATCGGCATACACGAGCTTAAATCCCGCCTCTTTCTCATATTCATCAAGGTTCTGACTTCCCGCAATATTTTCGGTCCTGCAAAGATAGTAATAGTTCTCCTGCTCGAAAACAGTATCCTCATCCCTGTCGCTTCTCTGTCTTCTCAATACGCTCCCGTATTCGGTTATGCTCTCAGGTATGACAACAAGACCTGATTCCTCTTTTACTTCACGGATCAGTGCCTGCTTCCTGTCTTCGTCATCACGGATCCCGCCGCCCGGAAACTTGTAGTATTTTTCATTGGTTGCATAAACAAGAGCTATCTTATCCCTGTTAAAGATTATTGCCCTTGCAGACGGTCTTCTGAAGACTTTGGAACACCCGTCGTAATCTTTCAGATCAACCTCAAATAAGCGTCTCATGATTCCCTTCCCCGCTCCCTGTTATAAAGCCTGTGGTCATTATAGCATTCCGGGATTGTTGGCGTGACAGGCATCTGCGGGTTGATCAAATCCGTAGTTTGTCAAATGCGTGGCGGGACATATGGGAGTACACGTTGTACATAAATCTGAACGCAAATCACTCTCAGAGCGTTCAAGATTACGTTCTTTTTTATGGGAAAGTGCAATTTTCAGTACGGTTTTTCGCGAATTTCCGTACTCCGGAGTGCACATTTATGGGAAAGTGCAATTTTCAGTACGGTTTTTCGCGTATTTCCGTACTCCGGAGTGCACATATATGGGAAGTGCAATTTTCAGTACGGTTTTTGGCTAAAATCCGTACTCCGGAGTGCACATTTATGGGAAAGTACAATTTTCAGTACGGTTTTTCACGAATTTCCGTACTCCGGAATACAGTGCGTAAAAGTGAACCTTCTGAAGTCAATTTGGGTTCGTTTTTACGCACTACCACCTCACGCCTTGAACTTCACCTTTACACAAAACTTTCCTTCCTCTGATTCCAGTTCAAGCTTGTAGCCCAATATCGCAAGGTTGTTGTCTGCAACGGCAAGGCCTAAACCTGTGCCTTTGTTGCCTCTGGAATCATCACCTTTGACAAAGGGTTTTTTGAGCGACTCCGCATCATCGTAGGATCTGTCAGTCTTATTGGTCAGCGTGAGCGTTCCGGCTTCAGGATCGATCACGATATCAACAACACTTCCCTTTTCCCTGTATCTGTCGCAATTGGAAAGGAGGTTCATTATCACCTGGTCAAGGACTTTTCGGTCAGTTGTGAGAGTAATGTCATCGCCTTTGATATCCGTCTCCATATCAGGGAACTCTTTCAGGCTTTCGGCAAGAAGATCCTTCAGGCTTACTTCTTCCTTATTAAGCACTGTCTTTCCGGACTCACTGCGCGAAAACAAGAGGATATCACTGATCATGTGATCCATCGTCACGATCTTATCGTTTATGTTTTTCGTGTATTCGAGAACTTTCTCCGGTTCCTTGGAAGATTCCTCAAGGTTTTCGAGGTAGAACATTACCGTTGAAAGAGGAGTCTTGAGGTCATGCGCCATGGCCTCCGTTGTCCTGATCCTGTATTCGAAGATCTCCCATACAGTCTTGTCTTTCTGGTACTTGATTACCGAGAAGATGACCGCGGTTATTGCCGATACCACAAGGTATACTGCTGTGATGATCGCGCTCGAAAACGGAGCGACCACGAAGACATTTTCCTTTCTGTAACCGCTGAATCCGATATGCCAGTCTTCTTTGAACTCTATGTCATACAGCTCGGGATTATAGTAGATATCGTTATCCAGGGTTTCCGTCCCTAATGTAGTTGCCGGAACTATATGGATATATATATCCTCGGGAGAAAGATCGGTGGCGATCCTGTAAGGGGTAAAAAGTGCCCGTTCGTCTTCAGGACTGAATTCCACATATTCATAGCCTTTCGTGTCGGCAGGAGTGCAGTCTATCTCGTATTCTTTTTCATTGCAGTGAAACCATATTACACCGGGCAGAAATGTGTATGTGTCACGGTTTATGTATGCGCTTTTAAGATTGGTCCCTCTATCTAAGACTGTTGACCATACCGTAATAGGATCCCTGCAATACTTGTACCAGTAATCGGCCATCTGCCTTTCATCCTTCATACCGTTATTCCTGAGGAATTCATTAAAGGGATCAAGATACGAGATGTCTTCTATGAAAAATTGCTCTCCCTTTTGTGTCTCCGGATCATAGTAATCGAGGAAATATGCTGTGTCTTCCTCCGTGGCCATCCGGAAGTCACCTATCTTAACCTCCGCGTAGTTATACCCGACCATCTGGTAAACGGCAAGAATATGTCTGAGCCTGTTAACGCATTTTTTGTATTCTTCGCTTCCGGGCTCGGCTTCATAAAGTTCTATAGTAGCTTTTTCTATTTCTTCACGATAACTGTTTGTGGGCTCGTAGATCTCTCTTTCGTATACAAAATCATATACTCGCGCATATGCATATCCTGCAATGAATGAAAAAGCGATCAGCGAGATCAGGAATCTGACAATAAATATCTTCCCGAAAACGGGCTTTGTAATAGCTTTCTTCCGCATATATTATCCCCCTATTTGCGGTCACACGATCTTGTAGCCTCCGCCGATCACAGTCTTGATCGCTCCGCCGTAGCTGCCAAGACTTTTTCTCAGTTTCTTGATGTGATAGTCGATCGTTCTGTCGGTACCGTCAAACCCTATACCCCACACCATATCCAAAAGTCTTTCGCGGTCTAAAACGATGCCTTTGTTCTCCATGAGAGCTTTAAGGAGGAAATATTCTTTTGGAGCGAGCTTTATATTCTGCCCGCCGGCCTCAACATCCATGCGCAAAGGATACAGCCGGATGTCGCCGCACTCTATGACGACTTCCCTGGTAAGCTCGGCCTCTGTTCTGCTTAAGAGCGCTAAGCATTTGGCATACAAGACCTTAGGCGAAAATGGTTTGACCATATATTCGTCGGCGCCGATCTCATAACCTTTAAGGATATTGTCTTCATTTCCGAGTGCCGTCAGAAAGACTACGGGACACCTGCTCTTATTGCGCAAAGCCTTGCAGATCTCAAATCCGTTCGGTCCCGGAAGCATGATGTCCAGTATCGCGATGTCAAATTCCTTTTCATCTACGAGTCTTAACGCAGCCCTGCCGTCCGGTGCGGTAAACACATCAAAAGAACCCTTGTTCCTGAAATAACCGGCAACAAGCTCAAGCAGTTCTTCATTATCTTCAACGATTAAGATCCTGACCATCCGAATTTCCTCCCTGAGGAAATACTACAATACTCATTTGACTTTTGTATGGCCATATCCGAAAAAAATGCGTTTATTTTATACGCACTGCATTAAGAACTATTTATAAGACACTGCTTTAAAAACATTTTTTCGATGCACTGCTTTAAACATATTCTTTATAGCACAGCCTTTAAAACATCCATCGGAACGGCGGCCTGATCGAACTCATTCATCTTTCCGCAGGGCTGCCCCAGGCCGTCTTTTAGATACCATGTCGCCTGCAAAGGCTTCATGCCGGCTTTTGCCGCCGCTTCAAGCTCATGACTTCCGCCGTCCCCGACATAAAGGCATTCATAAGGTTTGACGTTGAGTTTTTCGGCACATAATTCATATATCCTGATGTCAGGTTTTTTAAGCTTTACATCACAGGACATGCATACCGCATCGAAAAGACCGTAGAGATCAGATTTTTCTATAGCTTCCTTCTCCTCGAAATAGCAGTTGGTGATAAGGCCTGTCTTAATGCCGTTTTCCTTCAGTGCTTTGAGCATTGGGATTATATCCGGATGCTTGTGACTGAATACTTCGGATGAGACCTGGTATCTGTTACGGATTATCCTTGCATAGAGCTCGCTGTCGGAGATATTGTTTTCGCGCATGATATCAGAGATGACTTCTTCAAAAGTCATGTTACCTAAGGTCCTGTCATCGTCAGACGGATCCCAGATCTTTCTGAAGACTTCCTCGGGAATGTTCATTTCCGCTGCGATCTGCCTGCCCTTATAAAGCCTGCTGTTAAACAAAGTGATGAGGGTCTCATACATATCGAAGATCACGGCTTTGAACATTAAGATATTATTCCCCTGAGATGTTATTTGAATATGCTTCTGAGTACCTTTTCAGAGAGCGGGACTTTCTCGAACTCCTTTGTGCTTTTGTCATCTTTTTTCGATGACATATAATTGAACGTGTCTCTGTTTTCCATGCTGAAGTTGTTCTTCAGATTGATGTATTGATCAATGTTCGGAGCCTTATCGATCGTCACAGATTCATAGAAGCTGCTGTCCCGGAATTTCTTTTTCACGTGCGGGACAATGAAGATGAGGCCGGAGATAAGTGCCACAAGCCACAATACGATGAACATACCCAGATAGAACCAGGAGAAATCGTCGCCCGGCCTGTTGCCGAGCAGGAACATCAGCAGTGCCAGACCAAGAGCCGGCACGAGTGCAGTGACGGCGATGTATTTCGCAATCTCCCATAAGGAGCTGACAAATGCATGCATATGAACTCTTCTCTTATTTATCGGAAGAAAGCCTGATGCTTTGCCGGTCTGGCCGTTGACAGCGATACTGTACATATCGCCTTCGTATTCTATGTTAAGAAACCACACCGGCATCAGAGCGTAGACCTGATTGTAGTTATCCGAATATGCTCCTCTTACGCCGACAGCCTTGAAGTAGTCGTATTCTTTAGCAGAGAGGCGCTTGACGATGCCTTCTGCATAGTTGTCGAGACGGATCCTGATTATGTCCATCATGTCTATTGCGGATAAATCGTAACGCTGGGCGAAAAAGCCCGGAAGATACAAGTCGTTATAATCCCTTAGATCTTTATAATCGTATGGTTCGATCGCTTCCATCAGGGTGTTGCTTATCTTTTTGCACCCGTCGAAAGGAACCCGCCTGACGTTGAATACAAGCGTCCTGTCTATTGAGTAATTCTCGATATTCTCGCCCTGGAATTTCTGTCCTGTGCCGCTTATTTCGGACTTGCAGTCTGCATCGATGAGCCAGAACGGGATATAGTAACCGGTGATCTTCGACAGTACTGCTTCGGAAGTGAACTTCTTAGGGATCCCCTTATTGGTCCTTGCCCACTTAAGATAGTTTTCGATCGCCTCTTCCTTGCTGATCTTAAACGGGATGAGAACGTCAGGTCTGAAGCATCTGGAAAGACGCTTGTTGATGAGCGTGGGCGATCCGCAGAAAGCACAGAACGTTGCCGATGTATTGTAATCCGTGACCATCGCTGCGCCGCAGGAGTCGCAGACAAATTCCTGCTTGTTATCTTCCTCTTCGCCGGCATCACCCGTATCGCGGTTCTCGATCCTTCCCGACGGCCTCATGCTCTCGGGATCGAAAAGTCCGCCGCACATCGCGCAGACGAGTTTTCCCAGTTTTTCGTTGAAAATGACACTCGCACCACAGTTCGGACACTTTGCCGAGCTTGTGCCGTATGTCTTAATGTCAGTACTGTTCCAGGTCATAGAAAAGGACGCTTCCGCGCCGGTATATTGATTCTTAATGTGCCATCCCTTGGAATCAATTATACCATGGAGGCAAATGAACAGACAATTTGCGACGAAAATTCCGGCTTATGACGGAAATACAACTTGATACGGAGATTCAACTTATAGCTTAAATTCAGCTTATAACGAGAATTCAACTTATATCTTAAATACCGCTTACACCGGGAATTCCAGAGTGATAACAAATGATCCGCTTTCC
>JAEEGL014949995.1_pt1 | contig 13591 bp, 17 predicted proteins | sample 9134231 | NCBI WGS metagenome assembly JAEEGL01 (sample SAMN16246548, study PRJNA631951) | gut metagenome | biome: gut microbiome; feature: rumen; material: fiber-attached | host: Bos | place: Iran: Karaj | collected 2018-10
ACTCCCTCCTGTTAAGCATTCTTTTATAAATGATAATGCATTTACAAAATTTGCAATGAATTAAAAACTGCCTCCTTATTTTATATAGCGGGCAGAGCTACTATATTGAATTCATTTTAACCGGCACTCTTTACTGTATTATATCCCCCACAAGCAGGACAGATATTACATGCAATAGATTTTATGCCAAATCTTTTCTCGAGACATTTTGAATGTGCACACCAGATTATTCCACACTGTGTACATTTCTTCATATTGCCTCCTGAAGTATTACACCATCTACAACTAGCACTCATCTTCCAGACTCCTCCTTTTTTTATAAAATAACGTTACATGTAACACATGCTATCAAAACAATTCAATAAAACATTGAATTATCGAACGTACAAGAAAATCAAATATTTATAAAGCACACTCCCCTGCCATACGCTTCTCTTTAACAAGCTTCATGATGTTATCTATTTCTTTGCATTGATTTTCATAATACTCTGAGTCTTTTTCGTAACATGTGATTGGTGTAATGGACTGATGGATATCTTTAACCTCCAGAAAATACACGCTGCCTTTCTTTACGTAGACATAACCGGTTTTCCCATTAGTTTCAGATTCAAAAACATGAATGTCATGAGTAAGAGCAAAGCCATTGTATTCTCTGCCTTCAAGCATAAGATACGGAACTCCACCACGATTATAGAAAAGAGCATTTCCTACTATCCGTGAATCTTTACCATCAAACCATGATGAAACCTGAATTTCATCTTCACCTTTTTTTACGAACCAGGCATTCTTTTCAAACAAAGGGTGTAGAACATAAGCTATTGAACCATCCTTCAAAAGCTTAACGCTACCATCTGGATGTATATGAGTTCCATTATAGACAATCTCTCTACCCCCATTAACAAAATTGTCTCCACTAAGGAATTCGTATCCAAAAGGCTCCTCGGAATATGAAAGGTTTATACATTTTCCTTCAAAGAAGTCTGTCTTCTCTCCGTCAATCAGAATATATTTTTCCGGTAAATTATTTATGATTGCCCGTCCCTTGCTATCATAAATGAGATGACAATGAACAGGCTCCCAGCCTATGAACGGACCGTATTCTGTTCCATTCAAATTATAGTAAAACTCTTTATCACCTTTTGATTTGAGATAAACAAACTGAAAATTTGATTCATCTTTGTATGCGGTTTTTTGAATCTGATAATACGGTCCAAGTCTTTTAGAAGGCGTTATAAACCAATCAATCTGTTCTTTATAGTTATGAAGCACATGTTCTTTTTCATCATATTCTTCGTCAGGAGTTATTTCGGCTATTTCCTCACACATTTTATTTAAGAGAGCCATGGTCTCTTCCCATGTTGGAATCTTTTTCTTGCCGCAATTCTTGCCGCCTATGAAAATATATTCTTCGCCGTTAATTACACCTTCCCAGGCAAAGGTTTTGTAGCTTTCACCCTTGAAGTCTGCAATTTCTGGATCATGACTCTTTCCAACCTTTTCATACGGTCCATAAACTTTCTTGTTACAATTCACATAATACTTAACGAGGCCTTTTTTTCTGATTTCATAAAAGAATGCGAAAGTATCATCCTTAAAGTAAAAGAACTCAAGGATTGCGGTAGCATTTGTTCTACATAATTTCTTTGACTTCTTCATAACCTTACCTCCGTTTATGCCTGAAATGTATATGATTTGAATATCATTTAGTGATACTCAAGCAAAACTCTTTTTCCTCGTATTACAGACATCTTACTGCTCGTCTATATCATTAAATGATACTAAGCAACAATAAAATGAAAGTTATGAATAATTATGATGAATTGTTTTATAATTGGATTCACAGGGAATTTGAAAACTACATTCTTAATCCTTTGGCCAACTATTGGAAAAACTTGTTGAATACATTGAAAAATAAACACTCTGATTTAATTTCTGATACACAGAGACTCCCCCAGCCGAAGCTTTCAAAGAAAGCAATTCATAATAACTTTATTGATTTTCTCTCAGAACAAAAGAAGCATTATGATATTGGTATTAACTATGATTACCAGAAGAGTACAAGAAATTTCAATGTAAGTATTTCATTAAAAAATCATTCAATTGCCGATGAAATAATTCTGATTACTTTTTACAAAGATGAAATCCAGCTAAGCATCAGCCCTTGTTTGTCTATAAAATTTGAATTTGATTATTGTGATATTCAGCTTTTACAAAAAATCCTAATAGATATTTTTGAGATGTTCTTCTCCGGGAAACCAATGCAACAAGAACTCCTGTCCGAAATCGAAGAAATCAGAAAAAAGACTCATGGACTGACAAAAAAATCTATAGGCATCACCACAAATGCTATTAAGTCCATTTATGATAATGAAAAAGCCAAAAATCCTCAACTCGAGTTTTCAATTCAAAGCCGCCTCTTATACACAGACATAACAATCAATAAACAAATATTCACAATTTTTCATAAAGATTTTATGGATAACCCAAAGAAAGTTATGGAAGAATTGCATGAAATGGAAGAGAAATGTCCCAATAATGCCGAATAATTTATTTTTCTTCATACAAATTTATTTCTATCACTAAATGATATTCCTCCCTGCTATTATTTGTGGTATCAAGGAGGCTCGCTTATGGCAAACGAATTATCTGTTGAACGCCGCAAGGCTCAAATTATGGTTTCTTATGCAATGGACAATATTACAAAGGAAACACAGAAGGTTTTACAGGAATATTTGCAGGAAAAGCATTTTGAAAGTCTTGCAAAGATAATTGCTTATCTGGAGCTTGATTACACAAAAGCAGATGAGTTTCTGCAGGCTTATGATTACGATACCCGAGATAAAATCTTTGATCTCTCCAGAAAATTTCATAAAACAGATGAAGCTGTTGTTGCCGAAGCTGATCATATCGTAAAAACTGCTGGAGTTTCCTGCGATGATGATTTTCAGATTATCAAAGAAAACCTCCCTGCCGGTGGAAGAGATTTTGCAAAAGATGCTGTTCATAATTTCCAAACAACAACACCTGTTCTAAAACCAGAACTTGATAAATGTCTTTTTGAAATTAAAGATATAGTTTACCTTCGTGACCTTGATATCCAAAAACTTTTGCGTGATATGGATCAGCGACAAATTGCAGCAATCCTTAGATATGAATCAGAAGAGGTCCAGAATAAAATATTCCGAAACATGTCCCAACGAGCTGCAAAAATGCTCAAAGACGATATTGAAATGATGGGTTTTATCTCTCAGAGCAGACTTGATGCCTGCCGTGCAAGAATGATCAATACCATTCTAAGACTCGAAGCTTCCGGAGATATTGAAATCTTTACAAAAGAAAATTTTGGGGAGTTGTAAATGCTGAATTATGTAAATGACGAGTTACGATTTGCACTTTGCGAACGTTGGTATGAAATTAACAGTAAATTTATCTGGACTCCAGAAAAGAAGCAGAGAATCATTGAACTAAATAATGGACTTTACGATCGATATCGGGCAGCTTACAATGAACTTGTCAGAATGACAAATGAATATGAAGACAGATTTCGTGCCGGCGATAATAATTACAAGGATTATATGATTGAGCTCGAGTTCTGGTACAACCATCCTGAAAGTCAAAATAAAGAGGAAAATAAACTCTGGCAGAATATGTGCGAAGAAAGCAAATATTGGGGCCCGAATTTTTTCTCAAGAAGTGATGACCGAAATAAAGGGGTTGGTCTTGAACCCTTTGAAGATGCTATGGTTATATGGGCAAAAAAAATAACTTATCTCCCCTTCAAGGTAAAAGACGATAAAATTAACCTCTATTCATTCATGTATGACATTTTTGATAATAATCACACTTATTCCTTAGAAGATGCCATGCAAATGAAAGCTGAAAATTTTTCCTGGCAGCTGGTAATACATCTGGAACACTGGGGAAAATCCTGCCAGTAATAATTTTGTACGTATATCATTAAATGATATATATAACCATTATCATGGAAGTCACTATAGAAATAATAAAACTTGGAGGTTTCTGATGTTAGCACCACTGGGCAGTGTCGTAGTTTATATGGGAAAGAAATGGATTAATGCTTGTAGAAATTATCAGCCTGTTTGGGGCGTCAAAAGAGGAGAAACAACAAATTCTACTGACTCAAAAAAAACAAGCAATAAGTCTTTTGCTGAAGTATTAAAAGATGCACAAAATGGAAAAATAAAGATACAAGAAGCTTCAGCCTCTACTAATAGTCAAAATAATCAAACAGAATCTGATAATAATTCTATAAATTTCTATATCTGATATACAAAATGTAATTCTATGGAGTTGTAATTTTCTATGGATTTTTATGACATAACAAACAACGCAATTGCTACCGGTGGCACCCAGCCAATTGGTACAAAAAAGGTAAAGACTGATAATAGCAAGAAGGCAAAGTCTTCCGGTGCAGCTTTTGTATCAAAACTCAGAGAAGAAATAGAAACTGAAGTTCGTGCAGAATACGAAAACCGTCTGGCCGAAATCTTATTGAATGGACAAATGCCTTCTCCCCCTCCAGTATTATCCCGCGAGGAATACATAGCCAAGCAACTTGAAATCATCAGGAAGCAATATAACCATATGCTTTGTCTTTGTGATACTTATCCAGAATTATCAGACATATTTACAGAAATGCCCGTTGCCAGAAGACTATATGAACAGTGATTGATTTTGTATAATCAGAGATGGGATATGTTTAAGAAAAAAACTACCGAAAAGAAAATCTCCTCACCCAAAAAGCCTTCCAGAACTAAAACTCAGACTAAGGAAATCGCAGACTATATAAAACAAAAACAGGCCACTGAACCTGAATACCAGTACATCGCAAATGAAGATCACTACGAGAAAGTAATAGAAAAATTCAAAGACTGTAAAAAGACTCTCTGGATTGGTACAGCCGATATAAAAGACCTTTATGTAAAAGACGGCCGCGGTACCAAGCCTCTGCTAGAGGTTCTTTCTGATCTTGCAAAACGAGGAGTTGCAATCCGCCTCATTCATGCAAAAGAACCGGGGCCTGCTTTCCGCGAAGACTTTGACAAATACCCTGCCCTAATCGAAGGCCTTGAAAGAGTTCTTTGTCCCCGTGTTCATTTTAAGATTATTATTTTTGATTTAAAAACAGCCTACGTTGGTTCTGCAAATCTCACCGGTGCCGGCCTCGGTATGAAAGGCGAAAATACCCGTAACTTCGAAGCCGGAGTTTTAAGCAGCAACAAAGATTTTGTAAAAAACGCCGCTACTCAGTTCGATGAAGTTTGGATGGGCGCCCACTGTAAAAGCTGCAAAAGAAAACAGTTCTGTAGCGATCCGATTGTATAAAAAATCCACATATTTATAAAAATATTTTCTCAGCCTATCTCATCGTGATAGTCTACCTATCGTATATTAATCATATAAATACGAAGGAGGCTATGCTTATGAAAAATGAATTATCTGTAGAAAAGAAGGCTCAGACTATTGTTGAAACCACAATGGGAGATATTACCAGGGCAACCCGCAAAGTTCTTATGGATTATGTCAGTAAAATGTATGTTGTAAGCTTTGCAAAGGTTATTGCCTATCTCGGGCAAGAATCAGAAGAATCACTCGACCTTTTGAACAACATGGATGCCGATACCCGCCGCCAGATTGAGGCCTTTGCTAAAGGCTATCAGAAATCAGAACCTCAGGTTGTTTCAGAAGTAGAGCATATTGTCACTGCTAATGGAATGAACCTTGATGATGACTACAAAAAGTTGAAAGAAAACCTGATTCTTTCCGGCCAGCAGTTTACTGAAAAAGCAGTACGCAATTTCCGCAGCGAGACTCCAATTTTCCAGAAAAAACTCAACAACTGCATTTTTGCATTTGAAGACATTATCAACCTCGATGACCGTGCAATTCAAAAGACTCTCCGCGACGTAGATCAGCAGGAATTAGCGAAAGCTCTCAGGGGAGCTTCACCCGAAATCCAGGATAAGTTCTTCCGCAACCTGCCAGTCCGTTATGCAACAATGCTAAAAGAAGACATGGAATTTATGGGTCCTGTGATCATAACCGATGTCAAAAAAGCCCAGGCAAGAATCGTCCAGATTATCCTCCAGCTCGAAGCCAAGGGCGAAATTGTGATTGTTGCCAAGCATGAAATTAGCAAACTGCTGTTTTAAGCGTAATATCATTAAATGACATTTTTATATGCAAAACTAAATGCATGAATGATGATATTCCGTGCAAAGAGTTAGATGAAATAATTTCCTTCATTTCCCGTGAATTATGGAAACGAACCTACTTATCTCTAATTAAAAAAGTTCAGAATTTTGAACCAGAATCAAACATTACAGCAAGAGATACAATTGTTAAATTCCGAAATGAACTTATGGAATTAGCAAAGAAAGAAAATCTTAGTTACAAAGAAATAAATATGGGATATAAGCATGTAGGAATTTCACTAGAGCCTTATCCAATAAATATTGGAATATCTACAGATTATAAAAATCCTGGAGATTTCTGGATTTCTGCACCTCATATTAGTATTCGTAATTTCAAAGCTGCGAATTACAAGGCTGGAATAAAATGGATACAGGAATACTTTATAGATTCTGTAAAAACTAATAAGGAAATTCAGGATATTTATAAGCACTATTACGTTAGTCCCAAAAATGCTGAAATTATTAAAGTTTCTATTCAGTCTCTTTGCGATAAAATCGTATCATCCAAGAAATGGTCTTATAAGCTTAATCAGAATCGAACGATGAGTAAAATCCTGATACAAACCTCGAATCCCAATAATGAAGTTTTCGAGATTCTTATATATCACACCCCCTTTACTGAAAATCCTTCCATACTCATAGACCTTCTTAACAACCCTAAGGAAACAACAATTTTTAATGTTGCAAAATGTGATAAGAAAGATTGTTTTAATGAAGTATCTGAACTAAGTTATTTCGGAATTTTCACAGATTATTTTTTCGGTAATATAATCATATAATTACATGATAACAAACTTTGAGATATTAAACCTCATATCGTTTTAGGTAAGCTCTATGATCTAAATCATTTGACCAATCAACTCGAGTAAGAAAATCTGAATAACGAATATACTCAACGGAGAAATCTATTCCTAATTGCTTGAAAAGATTACGGAATGTCACATTTGCAAATGCAACATATTCTTTTCCTTCCCGCTCTTCCGTTTGATATTCTTCTGCTTCATCATAATTCCAGACTATATTCAATAATCTGATTTTCTTTGGAACCTTACCTTTCTCTCGTGCACAGTAATTATAGATTCCCAGAATATGAATATTCATCTGAACTGCATCGTATTTTGAATAAAAAGGCATTATCCTTTTTGCATCTTTCGGGTCTTTCACTTCCGGGCAAGATTTCAAACTCTTGAAAGATTCTATAAAATGCGGCACTGCTTTATCTGTTTCCAATGGATAACATCTTGGCGAAAGATATGCAATGCTCATAGATTTTGGATTTTCTGTCCATTCAAGCATTTTCGCTTCAACAAGAGTCAATTCCGTCTTATCTTCACTTAGCATTGAAACATCAAGATGTGCAGAATGATCATGGTCTGTTGCATCGTTGTTATTCAATGCAGGAAACTCTCGCTCATATTCAATATTCTGATATTTCTTTCCATCAAGAATAATACTGTCTGGGCCGATTGTGTTATAAATCATTGCTGCTGAGGAACGAATTGAATTAGCCCTCGAGTCTAGACCAGTATAAGGCATAAACCAAAGATTTGTTGCAATATCTTTCAAATGGTAGTCGTCAATATAAAATGATTCTTGTTTTGCAAACTTTTTTTTTAATTGCTCTAAATATATTGAAAATCCCGTCATTGCTACTAGTTTTCTTTTTTCCATTCATCAAAAAAATCTTTCGAAATCTTTGGTTTAAGTTCGAAACTAAATTCATCTAAACTAAATTCGTATACTTCATTTATAGAATTTATAAACAGTAAATAAACAATGACTTTCTTTAGATATTCCTTAGAATCAAGTCGATCTTTTACTTCTATTTTGACACCATCGATGGCTTCTTTATATTTCTCAAATACAGATTTTTTTGTATCTTCATTGGAAGAATCAAAATAGTGAATAAAATAGTTATTTTCTTTAGAATTAGATTCACACACCATTTTTAAGAAATCCTTTTGTATATCAAGGATTTGACAAGAGCCATGCTTAAACTCTATATGAGATAATAATGACTCATCATCATAAATAGACGTATCTATCATAGAAGATTGGAATCTTTTTGATTTGGAGTTTTCCTCTGGATAATCACTTTCTAAATCCTCCAAAATAACCTTTGGACGCTTTTCAAAAGGCTCAAGTTCTTTATCGTTTTTATCCGCAAATCTATATCTATTTTTCGATGGAGTTTCAACAGAATAATAAACAGTATTCCTGTCTCCTGTTTTTTCCAATAACGACAGAAAAATCTGCTTTAGTTCTTGTTCAGAATATCTATTATCATCTTTTCTATACTTTGGAATAATAATTTTAGATTCACGTGGGGTTAAATTTTGAACTAGTCTAACTACTTCTTTTAGTGATTCTTCTATCAGTTTTTCAATTTCCATATATAAAATCCTCCTAAGCTTCTCTTTTATTTATAATACCATCTAGTTTGCTAACAATTCTCTCGGATCTTTCATTGATAAAACGGTTTGCTTTTTTAACATAATCTCTAACAACCTGAATATTATCACATGTAACTTCGGCACATCTCAGATACTCATCAAGCCTTAAAGAATCCCAGCCTTCTAACATAAAAACCTCAACAAAGTCTTTAAAAGTCTTGATTTTATCAAAAAAGAAAGCATTCTTTTTCATTAACAATAAAAACTCATAATACGGATTATCTTGTGTAAAGTTCGTGTTGTAAAAGGAATAAGCTTTTTTTAAGTTCTCCATAAATGGATAGAAATAATCTCTGATTTTATAATCAGTTCCTTTCATCGTATTTAGACTGCCACCACATACTGTTAGACATGGTAATAAAGTTACATTTCCAATTCTCTGATATATATGATAAAAATCATCCGCATAATTGTCCTTTTCTGTGTCAGGATTAAATATATCTGTTCTGTAATTTTCTTCACCATAATAATGAGCAATTTTAGAACTGCCTCCTTTTTTTGATGAAAATAAAGTTCTGAAAGTATTTAATGTTTCTCCAGAATAGGTACTACTTTTTGTTGAATATCCATACAAATTAAAATCACATTTTTGTAATTTCTCATAGTATAAAAGATAGTCAATTGCATAAACAATTTTTGTTCTATCAGCATCAGGATAAGAAAGACCATTGCCATAAGTAGAATCTTTATCTACACCCCATAAAGAGTAGTTTGATAGTTTTCTTATATCACCGTTAAGAATTTTTCTATCTTCAATAAACCTTGAAACTAGTTCAATTGCTTTATGTTTGTTTTTTCCAAAATCATCTGAAAACTTTGCCATCGTTTTTTTCCTTTACACCGTTATAATCCACGACAGGAATTCATCATCCTTCTAACATTCTTCTTCCACTCTTTCACCAGCCATTCAGGTTCCAGAGGCTGCACATACATGCCGTGGCTAAGAACCCAGCCGAGCAGTGGATAGTCCTGATTTGTGGTGAATGTCATAATTGTGCTACCGTCACTCTGAGTTTCGAACTTCTGATCTTCAGCCCAGTTATAAGTTTTTATATAATTGAGCGTTTTTTCAGAAGTAATTTTGAGTTTGCAACTCATGAGAACTGGGCCTATATAGCGGCGAAAATTTCCTTTTGCCCTCTTTGTGTATTCAAAATCAGGAGGAAGCTCGAAGGTATTCTTCTTGTCAATTTCCAGATCGTGAATTCCCGGCAGATTGTAGAATCTGTTGGCTTTTACATCCGGCATCTGATTATATGTATACAAACTCCACATGCCTTCGCTGTAAATTAGTTGCCACGGCTGAACAACAAATACCCTTTCATAATTAAGATACTTAAAGCGAATGTAATTATTCTTCGACATTGCCTCTTCAAGCTTGGTCCAGATTTCATCATCAACTTTTACCGGATCCATTCCAAGAAACAAAATGCGATTCGAAAGTTTCTTTGAATTAAGTTTTGAATCTTCATCAATATTGTCAGAAAGAGAATTGAAAACTTCGATTGCCTTTTTGTAGACCGGGGTATTCTTTATGAGATTCAGAAGATTGGACATCAACTGCGCTGCGACGATCTGTTTTTCCGATGTAAGCATTGCAGGAATTCTGAAAGAAGGCTGAGTGTAATAAAAGCCTTTTCTGATTCTGTCGTACTGTAAAATATCTTCCGCCCCAAACTTCAGACGCAAATCCCGTAAATCGCGGTTAATTGTTGGAATGGATGCTTCTGTTACCCTTGCAAAATCTTCTACACACGGATATCCTCCTTGTGAGATCATTTGATCAATCTTCAAGATTCGTTCGAGTCCGTTCAAATACTGTTTCTTTACCTTTTCTTTTGCCATAACATCTCCTGTTTACAGCTACAATATTATACACCCAGACTATCAAGATGTGATAGGCTAATTATAATTTTTGAAATTTTTTATTAAAAAAATCTGGCTTATATTTTCGCTCCCTGCACCAGAAATTCCATTTTCTCGTTTTATATGGAGCTTTTATAAATTCCTTAAAAGCATTAGGATTTCGCAGAAATTCATTGAAGGTTAGAACTATAAAAAACATTGAATCTTTTTGATTCTTCGTTGTTGTAACAGTCTCGTCTTTCTTTCTCAAATAAAGCTCGAACACAGTTGTGTCATTTTTAAAGCCATACTCTATTCCTGTTTTCTGGTAATTAATTTCCAGCATGGTTTTCATTGACGTATATGCAATTTCATAGAGCCGTAAATTGATTTCAAATTCTTTGCAATATTTTTCAGTGCCTTTTATCAATTCTTTGAAAGTGGTCTTTATAAGTTCACCCACTAAATTCAGAGCCCGTTCTGCCTCGTCTATTTTGAAGCTTTCAATTGATGCTGGGGTACAAACATAAATTAAACCATCTATTTTAGAAACAAAAATAAAAAGGCAAAACTCTATACTATATTTTCTTAATTCTGTTCCAAAATAATATTCTACGGTCTGATATGCCTTGTTATAAGTTTTCTCAAACTTCATCTTCTTAAAATCAGGAATGGCAGCAAGACCTTCTTCTAAAATTCTTTCTACATCACAAGACTTATTCTTTGAGTATTTTAGTTCATTCTTTCTAAACCGTTTTAATACCCTATTAAATATCTTCCTTTCTAACTGATTAATCTGACGAACTACATCTTTACTTAATCTTATATGAAATCTTTCATCTTCATTCTTATTAATTTTTTGTAAGTTGTAATAAATCTTTGCAAAATAAGAATAATATATTGTTGGGAGCAGATCACCTTCTTCTAAATTAGCAAATAACTCCATGGTAAGAAGTCTATTATCTACACAAGGAACACCAGATGTTTCCAAATACTTATAAAGGCAATTGCTTACAGTTCCAGTTTCTTTGCATATAACATAAGGAGCCTCAGCCTCTTTCGAATCATAATAAAATCCTAAAAACTGATCTGTTCCATTTCGGATAATAACATCACTTTGACTAATTGCTTTGAGAAGATGATAAAAATGCTGTTCAAGAGTCTTATTCTTTTTTCCCATCAAAAGCAAACTCTCCTTCAGCTTTAATTTCTAATGCATTATTCAACGCTAAGCATTCCTTATCAGAAACACAGATTGCCCCCGGCATAATTCTTACAAGGTCTTCAGCAAAAGGAATACGAATTGCACTTTCACATAGGAAGACTGGAATAAATTCCTTTCTGGTCATGATAAGAGCGGATTTACCTATGGCTTTTCTAAACTTTGATATATTTGCAGAATTAAAATTAAAATATGGAGTCTCGACTCTTGAAGTCGGTTCATATATGTATTCCGCCAGAATTTCGCTTACATGATGCGGTACCTTAATTACATGTAAAACCTTCTTTTCATCAGCAAATTTCTGTAGATATACTAAAGAAAGTCTTTCTCTTACCTTTTCTGCTAATTGAAGCGGATTATCCTCTTCCTTCAGGTAATCAGCAACAGTCTCAAGAATTGTATTCATATCATTAATAGGAATTTTTTCCAAAATTAAACGATTCAAAATCAGCTTCAAATCTGTAATTGTAAACTTCCGTATAATAAAGAGATCAGATACTAATTCAGGATTTTTCCTTCGTACCTTTTCAACAAGCTGACTAACATAATAATGATTCAAAAATTTATTTCTGTTATTAACTATAATCTCTCTAAGATGGGTTGAAATAATAACTGATGGACTTACCGAAAAAAAGCCTGCTTTTGATTTCATACTGGCAGCTTCTTCATCTGGAATATAATAGGCGTCTAAACCAAAAGCAGGCTCTTTTGTTTTCTCCCATGAAGGACGAATTTCTGGAATCATTTCTTCATCTGTTACAATAAACAATGTATGTTCTTTCTTAATTGTCCATCGTCCAACTTCTGCTCCTCGAAGTTTTATTGAATACTCATATTTTTCTAATTCGTGTTTTCCAGCATCCCTAATGCGAATCTTAGGAATAGGTATACCACTAGTATCACTTGCCTCTTGCCGAGCTTTTGATATTCTTTCAAGTAGGTCTCCATTTGTCTCTTTAGAAACTAGTGGAATTAAATCTCTTCCTATCATCACTTCAAGATCCCCTACGTCTTCGGAATAATATTCTTCAATCTCTTTATCATAAATTCCGTTTTCATTAGTCATTATCATTTTGTACCGCCTTTCCAAATATATTTGCATTTTTTCAACCTCTAAAAAAAAATTATGTTTGCTTTATCTACCAATGGCATTAAACCATACCCAAGTTGAATTTCAAGCACGCTAGGTTGCTCGCCAAAATCTCGATAATAATCATTATCATATAATCTAGGTTTTCTACGTCTTCCTGCCATCTCATCTCCTTGTACCAATCTTTGGAATATAAGTTGCTTTGTTAAATCGCAAAGTTTTTATCCATTGGTTTGCATTGTCATATTCGCTTTTGCTTGTAAGGATCCAGAGAATCTGTTTGTTCTTTTTGATTTTTGGAATAGGCGCATAACCGTCCGTAAACATAATCAGGCCCTGGTATTCATCATGACTTTCGTAATAGTCTATGGCATCCTGGAAATTTGTTCCGCCACGGCCTAGAATTTTAATTGATCGTCTGGCTTTTTTAAGTTCAAACTCCTGTTTGATTTCTGTATCAAAGGCTAGAACCTGAATTGTCTCAACTCCATAGCTGAAGAAACGGTTTATAATCGAAAAGAAATTCTGTAGATCATCAGAACCGATTGAACCACTCACATCAACTGCGACAAGCAGATGAGTCTTTGGTTCAAACTGACTTCCCATAAACTCAAAACCATAGCGGCGGTTAGGTTTCATGCGGGTAAGCTTTCTTCGCTGGCTGATTATGCTTGCACGAAACTGTGAAAGGATGCGACGATAATCCATAGGAATTTTCATAGAGGCCGTAATGGTCTCCTGAAAAGTTCCGCTAACACTACCCCAC
>JAEEGL016001739.1_pt1 | contig 13591 bp, 9 predicted proteins | sample 9134231 | NCBI WGS metagenome assembly JAEEGL01 (sample SAMN16246548, study PRJNA631951) | gut metagenome | biome: gut microbiome; feature: rumen; material: fiber-attached | host: Bos | place: Iran: Karaj | collected 2018-10
TGAATCTGCAATCCGCGCAATCAACACCTGTGGCATCGAAGTGACCGAAATCACCGACATCACCCCGCTGCCTCACAATGGTTGCCGTCCCCCGAAGCGTCGTCGTGTGTAAGTATTAATCTTAAAAGAAAAGTACAATGGCAAGATACACAGGTCCCAAGACCAAAATCGCAAGAAAATTCCACGAGCCTATCTACGGCCCGGACAAAAACTACGAGAAGAAACCCTACGCTCCCGGTATGCACGGCCAGAACCGTCGTCGCAGCAAGACCTCGGAGTACGGCATCCAGCTCAATGAGAAGCAGAAGGCTAAATATACCTACGGTATTCTCGAGCGTCAGTTCCGCAAACTCTACGCCGAAGCCTCCCGTCGCGGTGGTGTTACCGGTGAGGAACTCATGAAGCTCATCGAGGCCCGTCTGGACAACGTCGTCTACCGTCTCGGTATCGCCCGCAGCCGCGCCCAGGCCCGTCAGCTGGTTTCCCATCGTCATATCGCTGTCAACGGCGAAGTCGTCAACATTCCCTCCTATTCTCTCCGTGAGGGCGACGTCATCTCCGTCCGTGAGCGCAGCAAATCGCTCGAAGTCATTACCGACTCGCTGGCCTCGCGTGCCAACAACTACCCCTGGCTCGAGTGGGACGGCAGCAGCATGAGCGGCAAGTTCGTCAGCTTCCCCCAGCGCTCCGACATTCCCGAGACCATCAACGAGCAGCTCATCGTCGACCTCTACTCGAAGTAAGCATCAGCCTTAAGGCCAGACAAAGCCCGCGCACGGTGCACGGGCAATAAAACAAACAAAGAAAGAAAGGATAACAAATGGCAATATTATCATTCCAGAAACCTGACAAGGTGGTCATGCTTGAGGCTGACGACTTCCGCGGCACCTTTGAATTCCGTCCGCTGGAGCCCGGCTACGGCACAACCATCGGCAACGCTCTGCGTCGCGTCCTTCTCTCTTCGCTCGAAGGCTATGCCATCACCTCGGTACAGATCGACGGTGTCGACCACGAGTTCTCCTCGTTACCCGGTGTGGTGGAGGTTATGACCGACATCATCCTGCGCCTGAAGCAGATTCGTTTCCGTCGTCAACTTGAGGATACCGAACATGAGAAGATATCCTTCACCGTCAAAGGACAGACCGTCCTGAAAGCTGGCGACCTCAATAGCAACCTCAACGGCTTCCAGGTCCTTAACCCCGACCTCGAACTCTGCCACATGGAGCCCTCCACCGAGCTGCACATCACCCTCAGCATCGACAAGGGCCGTGGCTATGTGCCCGCCGACGAAAACAAACGTGCCACCGACCCCATCGGTGTCATCGCCATCGACTCCATCCATACCCCCATCAAGAAGGTTATGTATGCCGTCGACGACTACCGCGTCGAGCAGCGCACCGACTATGAGAAGCTGACGTTCGATATCGAGACCGACGGCTCCATTCACCCCAAAGAGGCCCTTAAGGAAGCTGCCACCATTCTCATCCAGCACTTCATGCTCTTCTCCGACGAGCGCATCACTCTCGACGTTGAGACCAAGCCTGTGCAGGAGGAATTCGATGAGTCCACGGCTCACACCCGCCAGCTCCTCAAGACCAAGCTTATCGACCTCGACCTCTCCGTCCGCGCACTCAACTGCCTCAAGGCCGCCGAAGTCGAGACCCTGGGTGACCTGGTCTCCTTCAACAAAGCCGACCTGCTGAAATTCCGCAACTTCGGCAAAAAATCACTTACCGAGCTCGAAAACCTCGTCGCTTCGAAGAACCTCGAATTCGGTATGAATGTTTCAAAGTATAAACTAGATAAAGAATAAGAAAGAATATGAGACACGGTTGCAAAGTAAATCATCTGTCCAGAACCCACGCCCACCGCGTGGCCATGCTTTCCAACATGGCCTCCTCGCTCATCCTTCACAAGCGCATCGAGACCACCGTTGCCAAAGCCAAAGCCCTCCGCGTTTACGTCGAGCCCATCATCAACCGCTCGAAAGAGGACTCCACCCACAACCGCCGCATCGTCTTCAGCTACCTGCATAGCAAAGAGGCCGTCAACGAACTCTTCCGCGAAGTGTCGCAGAAGGTCGCCAACCGTCCCGGTGGCTACACCCGCATCCTGAAGACTGGCATCCGTCATGGCGACAACTCCGAGATGGCCATCATCGAACTCGTCGATTACAACGAGAACATGCTCAAAGAGGCCTCCTCCAAGAAAGCCAAGACCACCCGCCGCTCGCGCGCCAAGAAGGCCGACGCCGCTGCCCCCGCAGCCGTCGAGGCTCCCGTGGCCGAAGCCCCTGTGGCCGACGAAGCCCCCAAGGCCGAGTAACAGCGAACAGAACCCTCCCAAGCCCCGACGGACATCCCTCCGCCGGGGCTTTTTCTTTTTAGCGCCAACGGAACCCGAAACCGACTCCAAAAAAGAGGGGTCAACTAGGTACTTATTTGTGTTGATAATGGCTCCTGCAATGGCTGGAGAACAGCAAGTCACTCTTAAAGAAGCAGAAAGAGCGTTATTGCTGCTTGGGGAGGAGTTCTAGTTCGTCGACCATGAGCCAAGCCTTCTGGCGGGCGTAGGGGTGCCAGACGGGGAGCTGCGGGCGGCAGAGGAAGCGCACCTTGACGTAGTGCACGGCGCGTGCGCGACGGGGGGTGAGGGTGTAGCGCAGGCGACGGCTGTCGTTGTACGGGTCGGCGGGCGGGTTCTGCAGCTGCATCTCCTGCCAAGGGCTCCAGCGGTTGCCGTCGATGCTCCATGAGGCTTCGACGGCCAGGGGGCGCATCACCCAGTCGGCGGGGCTGTGGCTGGCGCCGGTGCTGATGAGGCCTAGGGTGGCGAAGTTTTCTAGGGTGAGGGTGAACTCGACGGTGTCGGGGGCTTCGAAGCCTGCCCATGCGTGGTGCCAGTCGCCGGGGACGGCGCGGCGGCCGTCGGCCATGATGTTGGGGAAGCCATCAGAGTAGATGGAGGCTGGACGGGTGTTGCAGACGATGGTGCTGACCGCGAGGTGGAGGTCGGTGTCGGCAGGCAGGGCAGCGTCGAAGATGTCAGGGTGGCGATGGAAGTCGACGCCTGTCGGCGCGTTGCCGGGGACGAGGAGGAAGCGGTAGCGGTAGGTGCTGTCGCCGCTGAGGAGGTATTGCGGTGCGACGCCGGGGCCGCAGGTGGCGGTGCCGAGGGGTGCGATGCGGTGGTCGAGGCAGAGGGTGTAGTAGGGGTCGGCGGGGCCCACCTGCCACCAGCGGCGGGCGGCGGTGAGGGCGCTGTCGTTCCAGCGTCGGAGGCTGAAGTTGAGCCATCCATCAGGAGCCACAGCGAGGAGCGCGGGCAGGCTGTCGGACTGGAATTGTACCCAGTGGGCTTCGCGGTTGCCCTGTTCCTGGGGCACCACATACTGGGGTGCGGCGAGTTGGTCGAGGCTCTTGTACCAGAGGCTGACGCGCTGTGCCGCGCGGCGGTCGGGGTAGTTTTCGTGGATGTTACCGTAGAAGGAGCAGACGGAGTAGGCGGTGTCGAGGCCGAGCTGGATGCCCAGTTTGGGCAGGGTGCGGAAGTGGCCTCCGGGGACGGCCATGTAGCTGAGCTGCACGGCGCCGGTCTTCGACACTTCGACGAGCTGTTTGAGCCTCAGGGTGCTGCCATCGGGGGTTATGAGTCGGAGGAGGAACTGCACTTCGGCCAGGGAGTCGCCGCGGAGGGTAGAGGAGGTGCTGAGCACCTCGGTGCTGAGGTGGTCGAGGCCTTGCCAAGCGCGGCTGCCGTTGGGGTCGACGAGATCGTTGTCGGTGGGAGGGCGCCAAAAGTTGGGTCGTAGGGGTGCAGCGAGGAGTTCGTGGTCGTCGTAGCGGTAAGATGTGATGCTGCCGTCGGTGGCGGAGAGGGTGAGGCTGAACCCGCGGCCTATGATGTCGATGTCGATGGGTTCGTGTGAACCTTTCTTCCTGACGCCGCCCACCATCAGATGGTGTTTGCGGCCATCACTTCGAGCGACGACAGGTATAGGCGGTGGGGCAACTGTTGCGTTGCTGCGTCCGCGAGTGTAGACGGACTCGACCTCATAGGCATGGGGGTGTGGTGTGCGGTCGGCGGCGAGGATGCCGTTGGCGCAGAAGTTGTCGTCGTCCTTGATGCCGGGCAGCTCGCCGAGGTCGCCACCGGCGGCCCAGCAGCCGTCTTTCAGGAAGGCTTGGTCGACCCAGTCCCAGATGAAGCCACCTTGGAGGATGGGGTACTTGTCGATGGTGTCCCAGTAGTCCTTGAGCCCCCCCATGGAGTTGCCCATGGCGTGGCAGTATTCGGCCATGATGTAGGGGCGCTTGTTCTTGGGGTTGCGTGCATAGTCGGAAAGGAACTCCATAGAGGGGTACATGATGGCGACGATGTCGGTGTTGCGGTCCAGCTCGGCGCGTTCATATACCACGGGGCGGGTGTTGTCCTTGCCTTTAAGGAAACGGTAGGCCTCTTCCATGCAGTAGCCGTTGCCACACTCGTTGCCGAGGCTCCAGGCGATAACGGAGGGGTGGTTGCGGTCGCGGCGGTACATGTTGAAGATGCGGTCGAGGATGGGGTTGAGCCACTCTTTCTTTTTGGCCAGGGAGTGTTCGCCGTAACCTTGGGCGTGGCTCTCGACGTTGGCTTCGTCCCAGAGGTAGATGCCTGCGGAGTCGCAGAGGTCGTACCAGAGTTCGTCGTCGGGGTAGTGCGATGTGCGGACGGCGTTGACGCCCATTTCCTTCATCAGGCGTATATCCTCGCGCATCTCGTCGGGGGTGATGTAGTGGCCGCCGTAGATGGAGTGTTCGTGGCGGTTGACGCCGCGGATTTCCATGGGCTGTCCGTTGAGGCGCAGGAGGCCGTCGCGGATGTCGATGTGGCGGAAGCCTATGCGCTTGGTGATATGCTCGAGTTCGCGGCCATGGGCGTCGTAGAGGTAGACGGTGAGGCTGTAGAGTTGCGGGGTGCTGTCGCTCCAGGGCACGATGCTGTCGTAGCGCCGCTGGAGGGAGGCGAACCAGTCTTTGTTGGAGAATCGGTGGCCTAGGCAGACCTCGTCGATGGAAGTGCAGACGCTCACGCTGCCGCCGTCGACTTCGTGGTTGAGGTCGACCATCACGTCGAGCAGTCCTGAGGACCAGTTGGCGGTGTCGAGGTCGGCGATGATGCGGATGTCGGAGATGTAGGTCTTGGGGACGGAGTAGAGCACCACGTCGCGCGTGATGCCGCTCATGCGCCACATGTCCTGGCATTCGAGGTAGGAACCGTCGCACCAGCGGATGACTTTCACCTTGAGGTCGTTCTGCCCGTCGCGGAGGTATTTGGTAATGTCCCACTCGGCCGGTGTCTTAGAGTCCTGGCTGTAGCCCACCTCGCGGCCGTTGATGTAGAGGTACATGGCCGATTTGACGGCGCCGAACTTGATGATGGTGCGACGTCCGTGCCAGGCGGCGGGCAGGGAGAAGGAGCGGAAGTAGATGCCGGTGGGGTTATAGTCGGTGGGGGCGTAGGGGGGATTGGACGGGAACTCATTCTTCATGTTGACATACACCGGTACACCATAGCCTTGCAGTTCGATGTTGCCGGGCACGCGGATGGAGTCCCAACGGGCGGGCGAGAGGGAGGCCAGCGTGGGATTGTTGAAATAGGCGAAGTGCCAGGTGCCGTTGAGGGAGAGGCGCCATTGGTCGCCGTCGGGGACGATGCGGTCGTGGGGCTGCATCTTGTTGAGGCGGTACTTCTCCATGTTGTTCCAACAGGGCTGGCTCTGGGCGGCGAGAGCTGCCAGGAGCACGAGAACAAGGATGGAGAGTCGGCGGGTCATGTTATGCATGGTGGGCTAGAAGGGGAGGCATCCCAGGCCGATCCTGAAGGTTAGGAGGTTGGAAAGCGCCGCATCGATATATGGGATAGATTTGGTCCTCTCGTTTTGGGGATTGTCCCTGACGAGATGCGAGAGGCCGAAGGTGTAGGCATAGGTGATTTCGAAGTTGAAGAGGAGGTGGTCGAAGAAGACGTAGTTGCGACCGATGCCCATGTGGATGCCGAAGGTGTTGAGGATACTGTTGTCGTAGTAGCTTTGCATGCGTACCCAGTGGACGCCGTATGCGTGGTAGGCACCGAGGGGAGCGAAGTCGCTGTAGGGGTAGCGTCGTAAGGCGAGGCCGACGGTGAGTTGGTTGGAAGAGATGGGGTCGCCATCGTCGTTCTTCACGTCGTCGTAGCCTTGGTGGTAGCGAGCCCATGTGGCAAGGGAGAGGTTGCGCTTGAGAGCGAATTCGAGCGAGAGCCAGGGGGTGAAGGCTGCGTAGTGCTTTGCGGTCATTGGCGATAGTCCCGGCAAGCCTAAAGCCACACCGGCGGTAACTGCCGTGCGGCGACCCATGAAACCTTTGGGTACTTTGCTGCCCCTGGCGCGGACGAAGGAATCGTAGAGCATGGCGTCGACCAGGTCATTGTGATCGGCCACTTTGTAGCTATAGTTTTGACTTGAGATGACCGATTTGTTGCGGGCGTCGACGGTTAACGAGGCTAGGGCGGTGTGCTCGATGCTGGTGAATATGTTGGCTATGGCCAAGGGAATCAGCGGCGGGAGAAGAATGGAGCTGAACATGAATTCGTTCGAGGTGTGCTCCACATTGAGCAGGGCGGTGAGGTTTACGCGGCTGGCGTTGTGGCGATCCATGAGGTCATCCATAGCAGGCTGCATGACATGACGTATGGAGAAGGCCCCCTTGGTGAGCCAGAACTCGTTCATCCACTCGCAGAGGGTGATGAAGTCGTTGTATTGGGTATCGCTGGTCATTTGGTGCAGACCGCCGTCGGAGAAATCAACGCTGTGCAACCCCAGGTATCTGCCAACCTGTTTGATGTGGCGGGTGAGGCGCTGCTCGTTGGCGCCACTTTTGGCCACCATCATTTCGTCGGTGAGGTTGTCCATGATAATGCATGTGGGGTTGAAAATCAGTATGCCGTTGGCTCCAGCGGTGTCAATGGGTGTGGGGGCGACGGTGCCGGCCAGGTGGCGGCCAAGCAGCGGTGCCAGCGTGCTGTCCGCCATCATCAGGTCTGTCAGGGCGTAGGCCGAAGGTGTGTGTGCGGTTTGTTCACGGCGTTTTTGGCGTATGCGTTCGTATTTTGACAGGTTCTTGTCGCTTTCGAGGGTGTCGGCATCGATGGCCGACGGAAGGTTCTCTAGATAGTCGCTGATGCTCTTGTTGGCGCTGAAGCGGAGTTCCTCCATCAGGTCGTCGGCCATCAAGCTGTATTCCTTCTGATCAGGAAACTTCATGTGCAGTTGCCACACGGCATGCAGGGCTGTCAGCAGAGACTGTTCTGCGCTCATGGCTTGCATGGCGTAGTACACTTGTTGGCTTTCGCCCTGCACCTCGCTGTAATCCTGTTTGGCCAGAGAGGTGCCATGGGCCTTGTTTATGGCGTGTCCGTAGAGGGCGTATGCCATCTGGCGGTCGAGGAACTGTGCGTCGGCCTCGCTGCAGTCGGCCCGTCGCAGCAGCCAGGCATTGTAGAAGGCACGTGCGTACTGCCCGTGGATAACCTCCTGGCGCACGCATTCCATCCTGGCCTGATGGCGCAGGGCCAGGAAAGCCTCGCGGCTGATGGTGACGAACTCCTTGTTCCCTTTGCCGTGCATGAGCGCGGAGCATTTGATGCGACGACTGAGGATGTTGGGGTGGGTGCTGCGACTGTCATCGTAGTTGTCGCGACTGCTAATGCCGGCCACCGCACGCAGCCAGCAACCTGTGAGTTGATAGTAGGGTGTGTTGAAGAAGGTGGTGTCGAACGCCACATCGTCGAAGGGTAGGGCACCATACTGCAATACGTCGAACACCCCCTGGATAACATCTTGTTGATAGGGGCTATGGTTGTAGAACATGGCGATGCCCAGCGAGTCGGCTTCGTTCTCCATCTCGCGGCTGCGGCTGTGGCGACGCAGGAATTCCGATATGTCCTCTTGCTTATCACTTGGGTCAGATTGTACTTTCTTCTCTTTGGCACCCACCAGTTCCTCAAGTGTGTGGGAATGGTAGTAGTGGATAATCTCGTGGCTCAGGATGAAGGCCAGCTGAGCCTCGTTTTCGGCCTGTGCAACCAGACCCAGGTTGACGAAGACCATGCCCTGTCCTGTGGCGTAGGCGTTCACCTCGGGACTGTTGACAGTGTAGAATCGCAGTTCGGAGCGCAACTCAGGGTATTCGTGTAGCAGCGTGTCGGCTATGCGTGCCACCATCTGGCTCACGGCATCGCCGAAGATGATGCGCCCGCTGGACATCATCTTGCTGATCTTGTATGAGGCTTTCATCACCTCCTGTTTGTTGCGCACACGGCCTCCCAGATACTTCTTGGCGCGCTGCATGTCTGCCTCATAGAGCTCCTCGATGCCCATTTTGAAGTCGTCGGGCACCTCGCCCACGCTGCGTACCTGTGCCCAGGCCAGGTTCCCGGTCATCGTCAGCAGCAGGGCCGCCACCAGTGCCAATATAGGTTTTGCGATGTGTGTATCCATGCGTGAAAAAATTGGTGCAAAGATACTATTTTTTGGTGACAGGACAAAATTTTTTGTATCTTTGCAAAGTAGGAATTGTTGAACCTAAATGGGTAAGGCTATCGACCTCAATCACTTGTAGTAGAATGGTACTATGAAAAAGACTCTCCTCACCGCTGCGCTGATGCTGCTGCTGGCCCTTGTCGCCCAGTCGCAGACGGTGCCTCATTATGTCTATGTCCCGCAGTATTATCCCGTTCCCAGCGGTCCCCACGAACCTTGGCGAGGTCATTCGCTATTGGCGCTCTATGCCGGCACGGGTTTCTTCTCCCAACCTTCCAGCGATAGTTTCTCGACCACGTACTACTCCGCCCACACGCCTTTCAACATCGCCTTTCGCTATTCCGGCGAGAAGGATTTCAGCAAGAAATTCTTCTGGGGATGGCTCAGCGAGATGTCCTACTATCGCTATGGCTACGACTATACATGCGACGGCGACTCGGTCGTTTATCACATAACCGAGAGTCTCACATCGGTTGGTCATGATGTGGAGCGAACGGAAAAACTCTGGACTTTCTCCGTCGAGGAGGGCGTCCTCCTCGGCTTCAATATCAACAGGGCGCTGTCCGTCCATCTCATGGCCTCCCTCTACTTCGACGTTGTTTCCGGTCATTATTCTCACATCCGCTACGTGAATCGTACCACCGGCCTTGTCTCCGGCGAAGGGGAGAATGACGATTTCGATGCCTCACTGTTCTCCACCTTTGGCTTCACGTTCCGCGCCGAGATGAGGTATTTCTTCTCTGGCCCCTATTTTGTCTCCCTTGCTGCCAAAGCGCGTCTCAGTGCACATTCGAGCAGCTTCGACGACCCATTTGGGGTAAACCACTATAGCCTTATGCTGGGTGTGGGTTACAGGGCTTTCTACAAAAAAAGCACTCTCGCCGATGACTGATGCTTTGGTCATCCGCACCACTGGCAGCTGGTATCGTCTGCTTCTGCCTGACGGCAGCGCCCTCGATGGTCGTCTGCGCGGCAACTATCGTCTGCGCGGCAACAAGCAAACTAACCCCGTGGCTGTGGGCGACCGCGTTGACTACGCCTTGCAGGACGACGGTACTGCCCTTATCCTCGACGTCCACGACCGCCGCAACTACATCGTCCGTCGCGCAACCAAACTCAGCAAGCAGACCCATGTCATCGCCTCCAACATCGACCTTCTCTGCATCGTGGCCACCCTCGGCCTCCCCCGTACCTCCACGGGCTTCATCGATCGACTCCTGGTCACTGCCGAGGCCTATCATATCCCCGCAGCCATTGTCTTCAACAAGGTGGACCTCTATGATAACGAACTGTGGGAGGTCCACAATGAGTTGAAGTCCATCTATGTCAATGCCGGTTACCCTGTTCTGGAAGTGTCGGCGCTGGAAGGCACGGGACTCGACATGCTGAAGGAGATGATAGCTGGTTCCACAGTCCTCTTTTCCGGCCATAGTGGCGTCGGCAAGAGCGCTCTCCTCAACGCCCTCTGTCCCGGTCTTGGCCTCAAGGTCGGACAGCTCTCTGATTGGAGCCTCAAGGGTAAACATACCACTACCTTCGCCGAGATCCACCCCATCACCCTTTCCTCTCACCCCTCATCCCTCACCTATCTCATCGATACCCCAGGCATCAAGGAATTCGGCATGGTGGACTTCACGTCCCAGGAGCTATCCCATTTTTTTCCCGAGATGCGTGCGGTGCTCCATGGGTGTCGTTTTGCCAATTGCACCCACTATCATGAACCAGGCTGCGCCGTTAAGGAGGCCGTCGACGATGGTCGCATTAGCCCCGAACGCTACCAGAACTACCTCAATATCCTCGAAGGCATCGACTAGTATCTGTCTGTTTGACATTTATTTGAGAAGGGAAGAAAAAGAGAAAGCCGCCGTACGCGTGGATGCGTTCAGCGGCCTTGAAGTTATTTGACGAAGGGGGCTACTTCTTGAGGAATTTGAAGTCCTTGCCGAGGTAGTAGGCCTGTTCGCCGAGGCTTTCCTCAATGCGCATGAGCTGGTTGTATTTGCAGATGCGGTCGGTGCGGGAGGCGGAGCCTGTCTTGATAAGGCCGGCGTTCATGGCCACGACGAGGTCGGCGATGGTGGTGTCCTCGGTTTCGCCGGAGCGGTGGCTGATGATGGCGGTCATGTTGTTGCGCATGGCGAGGTTGACGGCGTCGATGGTCTCGGTGAGGGTGCCGATTTGGTTGAGTTTGATGAGGATGGAGTTGGCGACCTTCTTCTCGAGGCCCATCTTGAGGCGCGAGACGTTGGTGACGAAGAGGTCATCGCCGACGAGTTGGCAGCGGTCGCCGATGGCGTCGGTGTGGAGGCGCCAGCCGTCCCAGTCGTCCTCGGCCATGCCGTCTTCGATGGAGATGATGGGGTAGCGGTTGACCCAGTCTTTCCAGAAGTCGCTCATCTGGGCGGGGGTGAGCTTGTCACCGGTGCTCCATTTGAGTTCGTAGATGTTCTCGTCGGCGTTGTAGAACTCGCTGGCGGCGGCGTCGAGGGCGATGAAGACGTCCTCGCCGGGGCGGTAGCCGGCTTTCTCGATGGCCTGGAGGATGCAGGTGAGGGCTTCCTCGTTGGAACCGAGGTTGGGGGCGAATCCGCCCTCGTCGCCCACGTTGGTGCTGAGGCCTTTGCTCTTGAGGACTTGGCGGAGGTTGTGGAACACCTCGGCACCCATGCGGAGGGCTTCGGAGAAGGAGGGGGCTCCGACGGGCATAATCATGAACTCCTGGAAGTCGATGCTGTTGTCGGCGTGGGAGCCGCCGTTGAGGATGTTCATCATGGGGATGGGGAGGGTGTGGCCGCCCACGCCACCAAGGTAGCGGTAGAGTTCCTGTCCGGTCTCCTGGGCAGCGGCTTTGGCGCATGCGAGGCTGACGCCGAGGATGGCGTTGGCGCCGAGACGAGACTTGTTCTCGGTTCCGTCGAGTTCAATCATCTTGGTGTCGATGGCTTTCTGCTCGCTGACGAACATGCCCTGCAGTTCCTCGTTGAGGACGTTGTTGACATTGTTGACGGCCTGCATGACGCTCTTGCCAAGGTATTGGCTCTTGTCGCCGTCGCGCAGTTCGCAGGCTTCGTGTACACCCGTAGAGGCTCCGCTGGGAACGGCAGCGCGCCCCATGGCACCTTGGTCGGTGTAGACGTCGACTTCCACTGTGGGGTTGCCGCGACTGTCGAGAATCTGACGGCCCCTGATTCCTATAATCTGACTCATAATGTTTTATATTTTATGTTAAACAATAATATTAATTCAAAACGAGATGCAAAGATACGAAAAAAAACTGCAATAGCGGTAATTTTTTGCATTATTATTTGGCCACCTCGCAAAACCTTCGTATCTTTGCATCGTTTTTAGTAAATGAAGAAATGACGCTACTCATTATATTCCTGCTAGGTGCGATGTCGATATCGTTCCTGTGTTCGATATTGGAATCGGTATTGATGTCCACTCCGCTGAGTTATATCAGTATGCGGGAGGACGAGGGCTACCGCCCTGCCTCCCTTTTCAAAAAATACAAGCAGGACAATGCGCAGGCCATAGCGGCGATCCTGAGCCTGAACACCATAGCCAATACCATAGGCGCCGCCGGCGTAGGCCGTCAGGCGGCCATAGCGCTGGATTGCGTGCCTTTCGGCGTGGTGTCGGCGGTGACGACGGTGCTCATACTTGTGTTTTCCGAGATTGTGCCGAAGACCATCGGCACTAACAACTGGCGCCGCTTGATGGGTTTTACCGCCAACACCATCCGTGTGCTCATCGTGTGCCTCTACCCCGTGGTGGTGCTGGTGCAGTGGCTCACCAAGCTCATCTCGAGCAAGGACGAGGAGGAGACGGCCGTGAGCCGCGAGGAGGTGGCCGCCATGGCCGATATGGGCGAGGACGAGGGCGTCATCGACGAGGATGAGAATAAAATTATCCAGAACGTCATTAAATTAGGCGACATCAAAGCCTATGATGTGATGACCCCGCGGGTGGTGGCAGCCACAGCCCCCGAAAACATGACCCTCAAGGACTTTTACAAGCAGGACGAATACAGCCATTTTTCGCGTATTCCTGTCTATGCCGACGAAGAGGACTTCATCACCGGCTATGTGCTGCGCAGCGAAGCGCTGGAAGAGTTGGCGGAGGACCACTTCAAGAAAACCCTCGGCGAAATCAAACGTGAGATACCCCTCTTCAACGAGGAAATGAGCGTGGCCGATATCTGGGACAGTCTGTTGCGCCACAAGGAGCAAATCGCTGGCATCATCGACGAGTTCGGCTCGTTCCAGGGCATCATCACCCTGGAGGACATCATTGAGACCATCTTCGGCCTCGAAATCATCGACGAGAGCGACGAGGTGGCGGACATGCAGCAGTATGCTCGCGAGCGCTGGCAGAAACGCCAGAGTCGCTTCAAGGAAATCAAATTGCCTACGGAATAGAAACGCTATGTCAACCAGCAGATAACTCCGTCTGGGTGTCGGTTGAGTTTCGGTTTGGTGATGGTTATGTGTCGGAGGGAAAAAGTCCCCTGCGGTTGCGTCGGGGAATGATTGTTGTTTTTTTTCACAATTCATTTTTTTTTGCTATCTTTGCACTTTGATTTATAATTAAAAACATGTCGCTATGAAAAACACAGATGTACTTCGTTGTTTTTGTTGCAAAAAAGAAATACTCAAAAGATGCAACAAGAAGAATGGAAAAATAATCTTTTTATTCGCTTTCTTGCTAATAGTTGTTTATAATGGATATGCCCAACCGGGGTGCAATCTGCAACTTGTCCCTGAGGGCAACAATCCGTGCATCCTAGATATGAACTATGATTTTTCTGTGATAAAGGCTTGTCGTGGAAACACTGTTAATTATCGTGCCTACTCACTGTCTGCCATCAATTACGAATGGACTGTTATCGGCGGCGACTATCAGTTGGCGGATAATGGCACGGTTTGTCAGGTTACGTGGGGCAATGGCTTTAACGGAACGGTTATTGTCGAGGCGTTACAACCAGACAGCTCCGTTTGCACAAGTCAACTTCGGGTTGAATTAAGTGACAAA
>JAEEGL017271627.1_pt1 | contig 13591 bp, 14 predicted proteins | sample 9134231 | NCBI WGS metagenome assembly JAEEGL01 (sample SAMN16246548, study PRJNA631951) | gut metagenome | biome: gut microbiome; feature: rumen; material: fiber-attached | host: Bos | place: Iran: Karaj | collected 2018-10
CCATGTCAAGTTGTTTCATACCGTCGATAGGCTGACCTATCACATTGAGCATCCTACCCTTGATCTGGTCGCCTGCAGGCATCACGATAGGCGTTCCCATGGGGACTGCCTCCAGCCCACGCTGCAAGCCGTCGGTATTGTCCATGGCCACACAACGCACGGTATCCTCACCGATGTGCTGTTGTACCTCGACAATAAGCGTCTGTCCGTTACCACGGTCAATACGCAGGGCATCATGAATTTTGGGCAACACTTTCTCTGCATCAAGTCCCTTCGTGTCGAAATACACGTCGATGACGGGACCGATAATCTGGGAAATGTGTCCTGTAATCTGTGACATAAGCGAAAATGTATTTGTTTTTAATTATTGTTTTTTCGAAACCAGTTGCAAAGATAGGTATTTTTTTCCAATTGCCAAAGGCTTTTAAGGAAAAATAAAGAAAAAACAAGAAAATGTATATTCAAAACGAGAAAACGAATATCGCACAACCCCTCTTTTGGAAGAAAGTCCAATGAATTGGGCCTAAAGGATGTCCAGTCCGCTTCTACGGAGGGCCGACTGCACCATACGCTCATAGACAAGGCCCAGACCGGAAAAATGGATGACGGCCTGCAGGGCGGCTTTGCGAAGTGAGACATTGGGACTTTGCAGGGCCACAAGAGCCTGGTCGATGAACTCGTTGATACCCCGTTCGTTCGGCTCCATCATCCGCATGAACAGACGGCTGAGCACGTGGTAGCCGCAAATCTGCGGCAGGTCTTCGGACGAAGCCAGCCATTGAAAAGCCTTGTCGGCTGCATAAGGCAAATACTGATAGAGGTTAAAGGCCGCCTGCTCGGCAATCTCAATGGTCGGAGTCTGTTCCATCCAGATATCAACAACCTCCGGCAGCACTTCATCAGGAGGCATGATCATCGTAGCAAGAATCTTGCACTCCCGCACGTTCTCCTTCCATAAAGCAATAGCCAAATGGTAGTCTTTCCCTATTTCGTCAGCCTTCTCGCGAAGACGGGGCAGCGTGGCCCCCCAGTTTAGATGGTAGTCAACGCCCTTGTCACGCATTGACTGGGCAACGGAGCCATCCATCATCTGACGGAAAGACTGCTTGATTTGCCTTACCTGCTCTTCTATATTCATATTAATGTGGCATATTCGCTGCTGTAGCGAAGCATCTGATGGGCGTATGACTCAGAATAGTTGACCTGTATATCAACGATTTCACCATTCTCACAGACTGGCAGCAGCCAGGGATTGATGAAACCCTTGTAGGGAGCAAGATGGAGTTTCTCGTAACGCTCAAGCACCTCTGCGTGCAGATCTGGATCAACCTTGACGGCATAGTCTTCAACCAATCGGCGGGCAGCCTCGAAGTCTCCCTCGCTCTTGATACGCTGCACCTCAGCCAGTAATTGCGCGAAAAGGCCTCTCAACTCCTGGAAAGAACCTATTTCTAATTCGAAGACACCGTGCTTGCGAGTCAACTGAACACTTTTGGAATGAGCCAAGACCCATCTTGAGATAAGAGCCCGGTTGCGCATGTGAGCCTCCTCAATTTGCCGGCCTGGCTGAATGCGCACAAGTTGCGTCATCAATCCGTTCAGGAGATACGTGTAGTAGGAAGACTTGTATGCCTCGCCATCTGGCAGCAATCCAAGTTCTATCAGTTTCTCATCGGCCATATAGTACAGGCCAAACAGGTCAGCCCTCGCCTCCTCTATCGTGTTACCATAGTTCTTAAGCGCATCAGGGTCAACGCCTGGAAGCAGTTGCCCACTCCCATGTCCGAGGCACTCATGAAGGTCGGTATGGAGATTGTCGCAAGCATCACTATATTTTTCAATGAGAGCAAGCATCTCCTTGTCACGGATAAACTCTTCCCGAAAGCCATTGCCCTGGGCCGCCTTGTTGTATGCATCAGTTATATTGCTGATCGTGATGCTTTTCGAGCCATGCTGCGCACGAATCCAATCAGCATTGGGAAGATTGATGCCGATGGCAGTAGAAGGATACTCCTCGCCACCAAGCATGGCAGCACAAATCGCATTGGCCGTGACACCTTTGACCACTGGTTTGCGGAACCGAGGGTCTACGGGCGAATGATCCTCGAACCATTGTGCATTGTTACTGATAGCCCGCGTACGGATAGCAGCCTCTTCATCGACGTATTCAACCAGCCCTTCCCATGTACCTTTCAAGCCTAACGGGTCTCCATACACCTCAATAAAGCCATTGATGAAGTCAACCTTCGTACCCAAGCAACTCACCCATTGAATGGAATATTCATCAAATATTCTTAAATCGCCTGAGTTATAGTATGTTACCAATAATTCAATAACCTGCTTTTGCTGTTCATTCTCTGCCACATCTGCTGCTTTCCGAAGCCAATACACAATCTGCCGGATGGCTTGACCATAGCGACCGTCAGCCTTCCAAACCTGTTCCTCCACTACCCCATTGCGTTTGACGAGCGTAGAGTTCAGTCCGAAGGACGGAGGACAGTCTGTGGCTTCAGATTTCATCGCCGCATAAAAATCCTCTGCCTCTTTCTGAGTGACACCTTGATAAAAATTACAGGCAGACGTGGCAATCAAATCCTCGCCATCAGCCTTGTTGACTCGTTTGGGCAGAACATCAGGATTGAAGATGACGGGGAAGAGTTCATGGCAAAGTTCTTCCACCGTCTGCCCATCAGCCAATGGCAATTTACGGGCATCAATATTGAGCACGGCACGACGCAGATAATCCTCGCTGAATTCCGGCACAAACTTATCGCAGGCATAGTGATGGTAGATACCACTGGAGAACCATACCCGCTTGAGGTAAGTCTCGAGAGCCTGAAACTGTTCATCGCAGTCATCCACATGCTCCAAATAGACTGCCTCAAGGAGTCTTCGAATACGAAGATTATATTCGCCGTTCTGGTCAAAAGTGATATCACGGCCATAAAGTGTGGCCTGCGACAAGTAGTAAACAAGTCGCTTTTGCTGTAAAGTCAGTTGTTCAAAGCCATTCAGACGGTACCTAAGCATCTGCAGATCAGCGAAACGCTCATCTGAATAGTTGAAGTCCTTCGTATCGATAGTCATCTGTCGGCCTTACTTTTTCTTACTTTTGGCCAACATAGCAGCATGCTGCAGTCTGTACTCCCTTGGTGTGATACCAGTGAGGCGGAAGAACGAGGCATAGAATGACTGCCGATTGGAAAAGCCCACCATATCACTCACTTCCTCAACACGCAGGTCCTGATAGCGCTTGTCCACGAGAATAGACATGGCTTCCTCAATACGATACTTGTTGACGAATGACGTGTAGTTCATATGGAACTTCACATTTACCACGGCAGAAATATAGCGGGTATTGGTACCAAGTTCTTCCGCTAATCTCTTTGCAGAAAAGTTTTTGTCCTTATACTTCTTCTGCATAACAATGACATTAAGGATCTTCTCCTTCAACTCATCCATCAAGGCCGGACTGACGAGTGACCTATACACGGCCTCCTTTTCCTTCTTTTCGGTTATGTTATACTTTGCCATGATTAAGTAACTTTTATGGTTGTTGCCAAGAATATTTTCTGCAAAAATACAACTTTTTTCCGAAAAACGGCACAACTTTTAAAGAAAAATATCAAAAAAGTCTATAAAAGGCCCTTTAAACGAATATTTTTTGTATCTTTGCACGTCGAAAACAGAGATTAGTAAAGAAATGAAACCAACAGCCATTTTACTTCTGCATTGTCCTGACCAACAGGGCATCATTACTGAAGTGACCAAATTCATTACGGACAACAAGGGCAACATCGTCTATCTGGACCAATATGTTGACCGTCAGGACGGCATGTTCTTCATGCGCATTGAATGGGAACTGGACGGATTCTTGATTCCCCGCGACAAGATTTACGAATATATCACGACGCTCTACGCCCAACGCTATAAGATGAAGTTCAGCCTTTACTATAGCGACAAACGCCCCAGGATGGCCATTTTCGTATCAAAAATGAGCCATTGCCTCTACGATTTGCTGGCCCGCTGGAAGGCCGGAGAGTTTGAGTGTGACATCCCCTGTATTGTCAGCAATCACGAGGACTTGCGCTATGTTGCTGAACAATTCGGCATTCCCTATTATGTGTGGAGTATCAAGAAAGACCACTCCAACAAGGCAGAGGTGGAAAAGGCCGAGATGGAACTATTGAAGAAGGAAGACATCTCGTTTATCGTGCTGGCCCGCTACATGCAGATCATCAGCGACGAGATGATAGCAGCCTATCCTCATCACATCATCAACATCCACCACTCGTTCCTACCTGCTTTCGTGGGAGCAAAGCCCTATCACCAGGCCTGGGAGCGCGGTGTAAAGATTATTGGGGCGACAAGCCATTATGTAACAGCAGAACTGGATGCAGGTCCCATCATCGAACAGGATGTGGCACGTATCACCCATAAAGACACGCCCGAGAGTCTCGTTCTGAAAGGCAAAGATCTGGAGAAGATTGTGCTGTCTCGTGCCGTGAGCAAGCATATTCAACGCAAAATTCTTACCTACAAGAACAAGACCATCATATTCAGTTAAGGTTCACAGTCATGCAAGTAGCAGTTGTCAAATATAACGCTGGAAACATCTTCTCAGTCATGAACGCTTTGCGAAGACTGGGAGTAGACCCTCTTTTGACAGATGATGCCAGCCAATTGAGGAAAGCCGACCGTGTGCTTTTCCCTGGACAGGGCGAAGCCAGTGGGGCAATGGCCTACCTTCATGAGCGAGGACTTGACGATGTAATCCGCACGCTGACCCAGCCAGTCCTAGGCATCTGCATCGGACAGCAGTTGATGTGTGCCCACTCAGAAGAAGGCAACACGGACTGCCTTGGCATCTTCGACGTTCAGGTAAAACGCTTCTGCCCCACCCGACATGAGGACAAAGTTCCATGTATGGGATGGAATAGGCTATACGATACGAAATCGGCACTTATGAAAGGCATCGAGGGACAATACACCTATTTCGTACACAGTTACTATGTGCCGCTATGCCAGGAGACGATAGCCACTACCGACTATATATTATCCTATAGCGCTGCTCTACAAAAAGACAATTTCTACGCCACTCAATTCCATCCGGAAAAGAGCGGTAGCGTAGGAGAACAGATTATCAAGAACTTCTTACAACTATGATAGAACTGATTCCCGCTATTGACATCATTGACGGTAAATGCGTGCGTCTAACCAAAGGCGACTATAATCAGAAGACCGTTTACGGCAATCCGCTAGATATGGCACAGAGGTTTGAGGCCATCGGTTATCACCGTCTGCATGTTGTAGACCTGGATGGTGCAAAGTCCAAACACGTCGTCAACAGCGATGTGCTCCACCAGATTACCAAAGGCACTAATCTTATTGTCGACTTCGGAGGCGGCATCAAGACTGATGAGGATATCGAGAAAGCCTTTGAGGCTGGCGCCTCGATGGTGACAATCGGCTCAGTGGCTGTCACATGCCCTGACCTTTTCAAGCGTTGGCTGCAACGATTTGGTGCCGAGCGTATCATATTGGGAGCCGACGTACGCAACGGTATGATCAGCATTAACGGTTGGAAGGAAGACTCACAGGAGCATCTGACTGACTTCTTGAGACGCTATGTAGACATGGGCATCAAGAATGTACTATGTACGGAGATATCGAAAGACGGCACGCTCTCAGGGCCTGCCATACCTTTATACAAGGACATCATGGCCGCCTACCCGCAACTGAACCTCATCGCCAGCGGTGGGGTGAGTTCTATCGATGACATCAAAGCATTAGACGCTTCGGGCATTCCTGCGGTAGTATTCGGGAAAGCCATCTATGAAGGCCGCATCGACCTGCAGGAACTGATCAATTGGAAAATGGAAAATTGTAAATAGAAATGGGACTGGCAAAGCGAATCATACCCTGTCTGGATGTCAAAAACGGGGAAACGGTCAAAGGCATCAACTTCGTAGGACTACGGAGTGCCGGTGATCCTGTTGAACTAGGTAAGGCCTACAGCGAGGCAGGAGCCGATGAACTAGTGTTCCTGGACATCACAGCCAGTTTCGAGGGACGCAAGACTTTCACAGAAATGGTCACTAAAGTGGCTCAGCAACTGAGCATCCCTTTTACTGTGGGAGGCGGCATCAACGAACTGGCTGACGTGGAGCGCATGCTTTATGCTGGTGCAGACAAGGTGAGCATCAATAGTGCTGCCCTACGCCGTCCAGAACTCATCGAAGAAGTGGCCAGCCGCTTTGGCAGTCAAGTCTGCGTGGTGGCTATTGACGCCCGTCACGATGCCGATGGATGGCATTGTTATCTGAAAGGCGGTCGCGAGCGTACAGAACGAGAACTGCAAGAATGGGCCCACGAGGCTCAAGAGCGGGGTGCAGGCGAGATACTCTTCACTAGTATGGACCATGATGGTGTGAAGACTGGCTATGCCAACGAGGAACTTGCCAAGATGGCCGACCAACTCAGCATTCCCATCATCGCCAGTGGCGGTGCAGGCAAGAAAGAACATTTCCGCGATGCCTTCACCATAGGACATGCTGATGCAGCCCTTGCCGCCAGTGTGTTCCATTTTGGCGAGATACCTATCCAGGAACTAAAGCAATATCTGAAGAACGAAGGAATAAACGTAAGATGATGACGATAGATTTTAATAAAATGGGCGGACTTGTTCCCGCCATCATACAAGATGCAGACACGAAAAACGTGCTGATGCTGGGCTTCATGAACGAAGAGGCCTACAAAAAGACATTGGATACGGGCAAGGTAACCTTTTGGAGCCGTACCCGTCAGACCTTATGGACCAAGGGTGAAACCAGCGGACACTTCCTGCATCTAGTGAGCATGGACATCGACTGCGACAACGACACGCTACTTGTCAAGGTACACCCAGACGGGCCCACCTGCCATAAGGGCACCGACACCTGCTGGGGCGAAGACAACGTGTCCGAGCCGCTGATGTTCCTGAAGGAGTTGCAGGACTTCATCTACAAGCGTCACGAGGAAATGCCCGAGGGCAGTTATACCACTAAACTCTTCCGTGACGGTGTAAATAAGATGGCACAAAAAGTTGGTGAAGAGGCGCTGGAGACCGTTATCGAAGCCACTAACGGCACGAATGAGCATTTAGTCTACGAGGCTTCTGACATGCTCTATCATCTGCTTGTCCTGCTTACCAGCAAGGGACTACGCATAGAAGACCTGGCAGAGGAACTGCATCGTCGCCACGACCCGGAATGGGACAAGAAACGTCGTATGGCCAAAGCAAAAGGAGAAATGAACTAAGAAACATCATATTTGTAAAAGCAATGGCGCTGATTGATTATAAGAATGTAACGGTGAAGCAGGCCCACGGTATTGAAGTGCTGAACCATGTTGACTTCCACGTAGAGGAAGGCGAGTTTGTTTACATCATTGGCCGCGTGGGGGCTGGCAAGAGCAGTCTGCTGAAGACTTTCTATAACGAACTGGACATCGACGAGGCAGACACAGCCTATGTCCTCGACAATAATATGCTGACCCTGCGACGTAGAGACGTTCCTGCATTGCGCAAACAAATGGGCATTGTGTTCCAGGATTTCCAGTTGCTGTCCGACAAGACCGTCGCCCAGAACCTTCGCTTTGTACTGAAGGCCACTGGCTGGAAAAAGAAAGGCGATATCGAGGAACGTATTGACGAAGTTCTGGAGAAGGTGGGGATGACAGATAAGAAGGACAAGATGCCCCACGAACTGTCAGGAGGCGAACAACAACGCGTAGCCATTGCCCGTGCCATTCTTAATTCGCCCAAACTCATTGTGGCAGACGAACCAACAGGAAACTTGGACCCTGTTACCGTGAAAGGTATCATGGACTTATTACGCAGTATATCAGAATCGGGCACAGCCGTTGTCATGACCACTCACAACATCCCGATTATCGACCAATATCCTGGTACCGTCTATCGTTGCCACAACAGCCTCTTTGAGAAAGTGGAAGGCAACTATGCACAACTCGAAGATGAGGTTGAGGACAACCAGGAGAACGAAATAGAAGAATCTGAGAATAATCAAGAATAATAAAAAAACATACGACTATGAAAGTAATGAAATTTGGCGGGACCTCTGTTGGTACGCCTATGCGAATGAAGGAAGTGACTAATCTTGTCACTAAGTCGGGCGAGCCCGTTTTTGTCGTGCTCTCGGCTATGGCTGGCACCACCAATTCTCTTGTAGAAATCTCTGATTATCTCTACAAAAAGAATCCCGATGGTGCTAACGAGGTCATCAACAACCTGGAGCAGAAATATTTGCGTCACATATCAGAACTTTACTCCACCGAGCAGTATCAGACACTTACTCGTGACTTCTTGAAAGAGGAATTTGAATACCTTCGCTCATTCACAAAAGAACTTTCACCTCATTTGAAGAAAAAAGCATCGTGGCTCAGGGCGAACTGATGTCTACCAACATGATGGTCAACTACATGAAAGAGCAGGGCATCAATGCTGTGCTACTGAATGCTCTCGACTTCATGCGTACCGACAAGAACGCAGAACCTGATCCTATCTATATCAAGGAGAAACTGACTGCTATCATGGAGCAGAACCAAGGGGCACAGGTATATATCACCCAAGGATTCATCTGCCGGAATGCCTATGGTGAGGTGGACAACCTCCAGCGTGGTGGTTCTGACTATACGGCTTCACTCATTGGTGCTGCCCTGAATGCCGAGGAGATTCAGATCTGGACAGACATAGATGGCATGCACAACAACGACCCGCGTATAGTTGACAAAACCCAGCCCATTCATCAGTTACAGTTTGAAGAGGCAGCCGAATTGGCCTATTTCGGTGCCAAAATCCTTCATCCAACGTGCATACAACCAGCCAAATACGCAGGCATCCCTGTCCGTCTGCTGAATACCATGGATCCCGAGGCAGAAGGAACAACCATCTCGAATGTCACAGAATATGGCAAAATAAAGGCCGTTGCCGCCAAAGACAATATTACGTCCATCAAAATCAAGTCATCGCGCATGCTGCTGGCTACGGGCTTCCTGCGTAAGGTCTTCGAGATATTCGAGTCTTACCAGACACCTATTGACATGGTGTGCACCTCTGAGGTCGCAGTCTCAATGTCTATCGATAACTCATCACACCTGGGAGAAATCATGGATGAACTGAAGAAATACGGCACGGTAACCGTCGACACCAACATGTGTATCATCTGTGTCGTTGGCGATCTCGACTGGTCGAATATCGGTTTCGAGACCAAGGTGATGGACGCAATGAAGGACATCCCCGTCCGCATGATCTCTTATGGAGGCTCCAACTACAACATTTCTTTCCTTATCCGTGAGGAAAACAAGAACCTCGCCCTGCAGAATCTTAGCGACCAACTGTTCAAATCAAATAAAAGAGGAACTCAAAACAACACGACTCGGCATGATAGTTATATTCCCAGTAGAGAAGTTCGAGCAGATACGGACACCCTTCTACTACTATGATATGAATCTGCTGCGCCAAACACTACGCGCAATCACCGATGAGGCTCAGAAGCATGAAGCCTTCTGTGTACACTATGCAGTTAAGGCAAATGCAAACCTCAAGGTTCTTCAGGCCATCCGCCAGGCTGGTCTGGGGGCTGACTGCGTGAGTGGCGGTGAGATAGAAGCAGCGCTAAAGGCCGGTTTTCCTGCCGACAAAATTGTCTTCGCTGGCGTAGGCAAAAGTGACTGGGAAATCAACTTGGGACTCGATGCGGGTATCGGGTGCTTCAATGTGGAAAGCGTACCAGAACTGGAAGTCATCAACGAACTGGCCGAGGCCAAGGGTACAACGGCTAATGTGGCTTTCCGCATCAATCCTGACGTTGGTGCCCATACACATGCCAACATCACAACCGGTCTGGCCGAAAACAAGTTCGGTATTGCGATGCGCGACATGGAGGACATCATCGAACGGGCACAGGCCATGCAGCATATCAAGTTTGTAGGACTTCATTTCCATATCGGTTCACAGATTCTCGACATGGGCGACTTCCAGGCCCTCTGCAATCGCATCAACGACCTCCAGAACCAACTGGAGTCCCATCGCATTGTCGTAGAGAGCATTAATGTGGGAGGAGGTCTAGGTATTGACTATCAACACCCCAACCGCATACCGATTCCAGACTTCAAGAGTTACTTCGACACCTATGCCAAGCGGCTGAAACTCCGTCCCGGACAAACTATTCATTTCGAACTTGGACGTGCCGTTGTTGCACAAATGGGCACTCTCATCGCGCGTACATTATTTATAAAGGTGGGAGCCAAGAAAAAATTCTGCATTGTCGATGCTGGTATGACCGACCTAATCCGTCCGGCCCTTTATCAAGCCTACCACAAAATAGAAAACATCACCAGCGATGGTCCCATGGAAGCCTACGATGTCGTTGGCCCCATTTGCGAGTCAAGCGATGTTTTTGCCAAGCAAGTAGACCTGAACCAGGCCAAGCGTGGCGACCTGATAGCCATCCGCTCCGCTGGAGCCTATGGCGAAATTATGGCCTCGCAATATAACTGCCGACCACTTCCGAAAGGCTATACGAGCGACGAACTATGATCAAAGTACTGCACATCTATCCAAAGGGACAGCCGCTGATAGCACGCTATGTCAGACTGCTGACTGAAGCCGTTGGGCCGCAAATGGACCTACGGACAGTTGAGCAATCGGCTGAAGCCCAAGTGATGTGCAACGAATGGCAACCCGACATTGTCCATTTTCATGGCGATACAAGCATGCGCAAGGGCGAGTTCCGTCGCATCGTCTCCCCTTGCGGCATGGATGTGAACATCGATGAATGCTATACTATCATCGCGAGAAGTACCATCGAGGCTGAGCATTTCAAGGAACTTGGAGCCAAGCACATCGAGGTCGTGCTCAATCCGCTCATTACCAAGACTACCGACTTCACGGAGGCAGCACGGCGTACCGTCACCATCTATCAGAAAGTAATGGACTCTGATCCGCTAGCCCTAATGAGCGAAGACACCAAACGCCTGTTAGCATCATCGCTGAAAGCAGCCATCTGCAAAGACCGGCGATGGGCAGGCGACATATCAGACCTGCCTGGTGATGCCAACTTCCGTCTACTGTATATCTATGCCTCACTTGAGGGGGTTCTTCCCCTTGTAGAAAACGGGCTACGGCTACTAGACATCGACGCCCCTGCCCGCGAACAGACAGAGAGTTATCTACCTGAAGATTACAGGAGTCCCGAGTCGATGGCCTTCAAGAGTCTTTCAGAGCAACTTCTAGACATTCAAGTCAACGTGCCATCACTGCTCAGACTCACAGAAATCCATCAGGGCTTGCTCAACCCACGTCTGAACGAAGACTTACTCTGCAAAGAGTTGGACGAGAAAGGAATGTTGCCGCTGTTTGCCAGTGTGCTGCAACTGTTGAGTGAACAGACGCTTCTTGACGAAGGTTTCTGTCCCTGCCCTCCTGCAGATAATAGCGAGACCAGCCGCCTTAGAACGAAATTACAAAAACACCTTAAACTATGAATACCGACTTAAGATACTTACATCTACTATCTAACACATACCCGACTGTGGCAGACGCAGCCAGCGAGATTATCAATCTTGAGGCTATTCTCAACCTACCTAAAGGCACCGAGCATTTTCTGGCCGACCTCCATGGTGAGCATCAGGCCTTTATACATGTGCTGAAGAATGCTTCTGGCAATATTAAGCGTAAGGTCACGGAAATCTTTGGAAACACCATCCGTGAGAGTGAGAAGAAGGAACTATGCACCCTCATCTACTATCCAGAGCAGAAACTGGAACTCATCAAGGCTTCTGAATACGAACTGGATGACTGGTATCGCATCACCATTCATCAGTTAGTTCGCGTCTGCCGTGACGTGTCAAGCAAATACACCCGTTCCAAGGTACGTAAGAACCTGCCTGAGGAATTCTCATACATCATCGAGGAACTGCTGCACGAACGCACCGATGATCAGGACAAAGCCGCTTATGTGGCCGTCATCGTTGATACAATTATCTCTACAGGACGCGCTGATGACTTCATCGTGGCTATTTGCAACGTAATTCAGCGACTGGCTATTGACCAACTCCATATACTGGGCGACATTTACGACCGTGGCTCTGGTGCACACATCATTCTCGACACCCTACGTCAGTACCACTCATGGGACATCCAGTGGGGCAACCACGACATTCTGTGGATGGGCGCTGCCGCTGGCAACGATGCCTGCATCTGCAATGTGCTACGACTCTCATTACGCTATGCCAATCTGGCCACGTTGGAAGAAGGCTACGGCATCAACCTGGTACCACTGGCCACGTTTGCCCTTGAGGTCTATGGTGATGATCCCTGTGAGGAATTTATGCCCAAAGTGCTAAAGAAAGACGATAAGATTGATGAAAAGACGCTCCAACTGACGGCTAAGATGCATAAAGCCATTGCTGTCATCCAGTTCAAGACCGAGGCACAAATATTTTCTCGCAGGCCTGAATGGCAGATGGAAGACCGCAACCTGCTGAAGTGCATAGACTTCAATGACAAAGTGTTCATTAGCAATGGTAAGAAATACGACATGAGATCTTGTCATTTCCCCACTGTAATGCCACAGAATCCGACGGAAATGACCCCAGAAGAGGCCGATCTGATGCATAAACTGCATCATTCTTTCCGCGTTTATGAGAAATTACGCAAGCATATTCGCACCATCCTGAGCCACGGCTGTATGTACACCATCTGCAACCAGAATCTGCTATTCCATGCCTCTGTCCCCCTGAACGATGACGGAACGCTGAAAAAGGTAGAGATCCTGGGACAAGAATATGCTGGCAAGGAACTTATGACCTACATTGGACAACTGGTTCGCGCTGCCTTCGAAACAGACACGCCTGCCGATCAAAAAGCATTCGCCAAGGACTATTTCCTCTATCTCTGGTGCGGCAAGGATTCTCCTCTTTTCGATAAATCGAAGATGGCTACCTTCGAACGCTACTTCCTCGTTGACAAAGAGACCTACCACGAGGAGAAGGGCAACTACTTTAAACTACGCGATTCTGCCGAGGTATGCGACCGCATACTGGAAGCCTTCGGCGTGAGCGGCCCCAACCGTCACATCATCAATGGGCACGTGCCAGTGCACGCCGGTTCGGGTGAGAATCCCATCAAGGCCAATGGACGACTGATGGTCATCGACGGCGGCTTTTCAGAGGCCTACCACAAAGAGACAGGCATAGCAGGCTACACGCTAGTTTACCACAGTCGCGGTTTCCAACTCGTTCAACATGAGCCGTTTACAAGCGCTCAAGATGCTATATTGCGTGGTACAGACATCAAATCGACTACTCAGATTGTCGAGATGTCCACTCACCGCATGCTGGTGGCCGACACAGACAAGGGCGATGAATTGCGCACGCAAATCAGCGAACTGAAAGACCTGCTCTATGCTTATCGTCACGGCATCATCAAAGAGAAACGAAACTAACAAACAACAAGACCTATGATTACACTAACAATGATCATCCAATTGCTCATCGTGCTGGGAGCACTATGGGTAGGTTCGCGCTACGG
>JAEEGL011221609.1_pt1 | contig 13590 bp, 13 predicted proteins | sample 9134231 | NCBI WGS metagenome assembly JAEEGL01 (sample SAMN16246548, study PRJNA631951) | gut metagenome | biome: gut microbiome; feature: rumen; material: fiber-attached | host: Bos | place: Iran: Karaj | collected 2018-10
GATCAGGATGACCGAATTACAGATCGCTGCCTGCTAAGCCAGTACAGCTCGATCGGTGATGCGGATTTCGTGATCGGGAACGGTTACGACGGAGAGCATAACGGCGGAAGACATCTGATTTTTGCAAATTCCGCGGCCCAGGCTGCGGCCGGTGACCTGAAGTGCCAGTAGTACTACAACAATCTGATCCGCTCACCGGGGCAGGTCCTGATTCGCAAATCTTCGATCCCTGCGTACTGGTTGGAACAGATCATGGAAAACAACGGCTCAGACGATGCGTTTCTCTGGATTCTGATGCTATGCAGTGGGGCCAGAGCGGCGATTAATGAAGAAGTTGTTTACGAGCATGTTTATACAGGAGAAAACTCCAGCAGCAACAATGAGGCCATGCTGCAGTCACAGATGGAGGTTGCGGAGAAGCTGAAAGGAATTGCCTCTCCGATCGGGATGTGGGCCTTCTGCAGGAGGGCAAAGTATTACTGTACAAGCGACGCAGCCCATAAACTGCGCTATCCGGATGTGGGGCTGCTGAGGGCAATCTACTCTCACGTTCGGATGAAAGCATAGGGAAAGGATGTTGCATGATGCAAAACGGACTGGAAATCAATTTTTATGATATGCTCCGGCAGATCAGAAAAAAGTGGGCGGTATTGCTGGCATTTGTTCTGATATTTGCGGTTGCGGCGGACTTCTATGGATTTCATAGAGCTTCCCTTTCTGCAGAACGGGAGCACGTAGCCTTGGAAGAGTATGCGCAGTCATTGGGAACGACAGTGGACGCTCTGCCGGAACACATGACTGTGGAACTTGCAGAACTCCGCAGTGCATTGACGGAAGAAGAGGCATCCTTCGTGGAAGCTGCGGCCAAGCTCTATATGTACCGGATGTGGGCTTCGGATAAGATCAATGCGGAACTTGTCGTGGGAGAGCCGGATAACGGGGATCTGGAGATTGTACAGACCCTGTATTATGCAAATGAAGGGGTGCAATCAGCAACACAGGTGATGACCTCAGCGGAGAAGGCCTATTACAATGTCCTGGTGAAAGGTCTGTCCGGAACAGACATGAGCGTCACAAAGAAAGATATTTCCTCTCCCGGATTTATCCAGCCAAAGTGGCTTGTGATCGGCTGCGTCCTGGGTGCCCTGTTGGGGATTTGCTGCATCTCACTCAGTTATATGCTGTCTGGAAAACTGCATACAGCAGCAGATATGGAAACTACGTATGGAGTTCCGGTACTGGCGAAGCTGAAATCAGAGAATGATGCCGAAATCGAATCGATTGTGAAAGGGCTTTGCAGACTGCTGAAAGAAAAGCAGCTCTCGAGTATTGCCGTTTGCTCAGCAGATTCCACAGAAGCTGTTCTCGTTCGGGATAGAGTGACAGAGCTTCTTTCTGCAAGGGGAATGACAGTGAGTGAGCTCTCAGCGGGAGACGATGGTCTCATCGGTAAAATTTCGGATATGGAGTCGGTGCTGTTCGTGGAACAGATCGGGAAGAGCCGTTATCGGGAGATCGAAAAGAATACAGCTGCATGCCGGAAATTCTGTATTCCTACGGCGGGTTGTTTTGTTATAGAATAAGATGGATACAAAAGAACTGATTTCTGTCATCGTGCCGGTATATAATGTCAAACCCTTTCTGGAGAAGTGTTTTGACAGTATCGTGCGACAGAGCTATCAGAATCTGGAAATCATCCTGGTCGATGACGGGTCAACAGACGGATCCGGAGATCTGTGTGAGGAGCTGGCTCATCAGGACAGCCGTATCCGGGTGATACACAAGAAAAACGGAGGACTCGGCTCTGCAAGAAATGCCGGGATTGGCGCAGCGAAGGGGGAGATTCTGAGTTTCGTCGACTCAGATGACTGGATCGAACCCGGAATGTATGATAGCATGATGAGGATGCTATGTCGGGAGAACGCTCAGATCATCGCCTGCGGAATCAAAAAGGTATCAGAGACGGGAGCAGTAACGTATTATCAGAATAATCTGGAAGAGAGTTGTGTCTATACAAGAGAGGAAGCGCTCATAGAGCTGCCGAAAAACGAACGGTTGTCCAATTCCATGTGCAACAAACTCTTCCGCAGGGAGACCATAGAGGGACTGCATATTAATGAACAGATCTTCTACGAGGACAATCCGTTTACACCGCAGTGTTTTGCCAGAGCGGAGAGAATCGCGTATACCGCGGAACCGTTTTACTGCTACTTCGAGCGGGCAGGAAGCATCAGCCGGAAACAGTTTTCAGTGAGAGAATTTGACAGAGTGACAGCGGATCGGATGCGCCTGGACTACTATCATGAGTGTTTCCCACAGTGTGAGTATGCAGCGGCCATCGCCTATATTGGCAGCGGTCTGAAAGTTTACTATCAGTCCCGCGGAAACCCGGCAGTAAAAGAGCAGCGGGCGCAGCTTCGGGAAGAAATGAAACGGACGATCCGAAGCTATCCGAATCTCCCGTTCACGGAAAAGCAGGGCGCCAAAGCGAAGCTTTTTCTGCTCAGCCCAGCCTTATATACGGTATCTATGAAATTGAGAGGAAAGTAAGATCAGAGCACCTATGGAACAATCAGTTTATTATAAAAAAATAACACCGGAACATAAATGGTATGATCTGAAGCTGAAAGAAGTCTGGCGATACAGAGATCTTGTTGTCCTGCTGGTAAAAAGGGACTTTGTAGCTAAGTATAAGCAGACGATCCTGGGCCCGGCCTGGGCAGTGATCCAGCCTCTGCTCACTACGGTTGTCTTTACCTTTATTTTCGGAGCGGTTGCAGGATTGGCAGATTCCGGCTCGGTTCCAACATTCCTGTTCTATATGTGCGGCAATATCGCCTGGCAGTTTTTCGCGGGATGCCTGTCCAAAACCGGCAGGACCTTTGTCGATAATCGCGGGATCATGGAGAAAGTGTATTTTCCCCGAATGGCTATGCCGATTTCGACCTGTATCAGTCAATTGGTGGCATTTTTGATTCAGGCTGCGATGTTTGCGGCATTTGTTTTGATTTATCTTTTTGTACCGAGATTCCATATTCAAATTACAAAGTTTATTATTCTGGTGCCGTTTCTTGTTCTTCAGATGATGATGTTGGGGATGGGCTGCGGTATCATCATCTGCGCTCTGACAACCAAATATCGGGATCTGCAGATGCTGATTGATTTCGGTGTTCAGCTGTGGATGTATGCAACTCCGGTAGCCTATTCGATCAAGCTGTTTGAAGGCACACCGTTCCTATATCGAATTGTGAACTATAATCCGATGACACCGGTCATCAATGCCATGCGCTATGCCTGCCTGGGACCGGATTGCGGGCGATTTGATCTTAAATACTATTTAGTCAGCCTGGTTATGACAGTTGCGATCCTCCTAATCGGGATGTTGTTGTATAACAAAGCGGAGAAGAACTTTACGGATACAGTGTGAGGTAAGCGAGTGGAAAACGATATAATGGTAAAGGTCGAACACGTTTCAAAGCAATATAGATTAGGAATGATTGGTGGAACGACACTTCGGGAAGAAATGCAGCGGAAGCTGGCAAAACTCAAGGGGAGAGAAGATCCGACACGTAAGCTGGGAGAACAGAACAGGGGAAATGTTGGAGAGCTTTTCTATGCCCTTGACAATGTATCATTTGAAGTCAGAAAAGGCGAGGCAGTCGGAATCATCGGGCACAACGGGGCTGGGAAAAGCACCATTCTCAAACTGATCAGTCAGGTAACCGGACCGACGACAGGCAGCATCGAGCTGAACGGAAGGGTTGCCAGTATGCTGGAGGTAGGGACCGGTTTTCATCCGGAGTTGTCCGGACGGGAAAACATTTATATGAATGGCGCGATTCTCGGAATGACGAAGGCTGAGATTGACAGTAAGATTGAGGATATTATCGAATTCTCCGAATGCAGACAGTTTATCGACACACCGGTAAAACGTTATTCCAGCGGAATGTATGTAAAGCTGGCTTTCAGTGTAGCGGCTCACCTGGAAAGCGAAATTCTGATTATGGATGAAGTCCTTGCTGTGGGCGATGCAAAGTTCCAGGAAAAATGTTTGGGGCGCATGGGAGATGAAGCACACGGAGGCAGAACGGTTCTTTATGTGAGCCATAACATGAACACCATTCGGACGCTCTGCGACAGAGTAATTGTCCTGGACCACGGCAAAAAAGCGTTTGATGGTGATGTGGAGCAGGGAATCGGGATATATGTTGGATTGAAGGATCTTTCATCCGGATTTGTCAATCTTGGTGAAATGAAAAGAGACTGGGCCTATTTACAACATACCTACACCATGCAATCATTGAAAACAGAATGTGAGACTGGACAATATGAATATGGATCGAAATTAAAGGGAATTTTCTGTATCAGCAGTCCAAACAACAGAGCGGATATCGGCCTGATGTGGATCATCAGAAATATGGGAGGAACGCCGATTATCAGAATGGATACAAAAGAACCATTTGAGGTTGTGCCTGGAAATAATGATATTCCCATTGAGGTTGATATCTCACATCTGGTACCAGGAAAATATTTTGTTACGATAGCATTGGTATTTAAAAACACATGGGAAAGCGCTGATATACATGACTATTTATATGATGCATACTGTTTCGAAATAATAGAAAATGAAAGTACATCCAAGTTCGTAAACTGGGAGCCGACCTTCTCAAGTGCCATTTCCGGCCCCGATATCAAAGTCCTGAACTATGGAAACGGAGTTAAATGATGATCCCCAAAAAGATTCATTATTTCTGGATTGGAGGGAATCCTAAACCGGAATCTGTTTTATTTTGCATTGACAGTTGGAGAAAGTATTGTCCGGATTATGAGATCATAGAATGGAATGAAACCAATTATGATTTTACAAAGAATGAATATATGCGGCAAGCTTATAAGGCGAAAAAGTGGGCATTTGTGACAGATTACGCAAGACTTGATGTGGTTTTCCAATATGGGGGTATTTATCTGGATACAGATGTGGAACTGATCAAGCCATGGGATTCATTATTGAAGTATAGAGGATTTATGGGCTTCGACCAAACAACGGAGAAAGATCATTTTGTCGCAACTGGTCTGGGGTTCGGAATGGAACCAGGAAACCAGCTTTTGAGAGAAATGATGGCGGATTATGAGAATGTAAAGTGTCCTGGAGAAAACGGAGTGATAAAATACATACCGTGTCCATATCTGAATACGCAAGTATTGCGGAGACATGGACTGGAAAATGAAGATAGAGATCAAATGGTTCAGAATATCATGATCTTTGCTTCAGATGTATTCTGCCCAAAGTCATATAATACGCTTCGACTCCGTACCACAGAAAGGACTCTTTCGATTCATCATTTTGACGGAACATGGCAGGACAGTAAGGGCAAAAGAAGACATCGAGTCACCACCGTAATCAACCATTTGTTTGGCGAGAAAAAGGGCAGTAGAATTGACAAAGGGCTGGGTAATATAGAATACTGTGTACAGGCAGCAAAAGGAAAGCTGAAACGTAAAAAATGACCGATATGAAGATTACTGTTTTCACACCGACATACAATCGGGCGCATTTGTTGAGACGGCTCTTTGAGTCGTTGATCAAACAAACGGTATATGGATTTGAATGGCTGGTTGTGGATGATGAGTCTACTGATAATACAAAAACTCTTTTCGATGAGATAAACAATACAAATACTCCTTTTCCTGTCCGCTATTTCGTGCAAAAGCATGGCGGAAAACATCGGGCAATCAATCTGGCATTAAAACAGGCCAAAGGGAGCTATTTCTTTATTGTCGACAGTGATGATTGGCTACCTGAAAATGCAATTGAGTTGCTCACAGGTTGGTTACAGGAAATCCAAGGTATACCGTTTCTGTGCGGGGTTGCAGGGCAAAGAGCATGGCCAGATGGGCATCCGATTGGTAACAGCTTTGATTGTGAACAATATGTGGATGCAAGCAATCTGGAAAGGAAAAAGTTTCACATCGAAGGGGATAAAGCAGAAGTATTTGACATTGAAGTATTGAGAGCTCATCCGTTTCCGGAGTTTGATGGAGAGTTCTTTGTGACAGAAGCTGTCTGCTGGAATGCAATAGCAGCAGATGGCTACAAAATGCGATGGTATCAGGAACCGATCTATTATTGCGAATACCTGGAGGACGGGCTGACTAAAACCGGTGCGAATGATCTGAGTGGCCATATAGCAAATTTTCAGGGATACAGCTATTATATACGACAGTGTTTAACGATCAAAAACATACTGGACAGTTATAGGGATTTCGTTGACTATGAGAAAACCTGCGATGCGATGGGACTGTCCGAATCCAAACGGGCCGAAGCATTGCAATGGAGCAAAGAAGAGTATAGACTGAAGAAAAGACTGGTTATGCCGCTGATACATAATCTCAAACGGGTAATTTTTGTCTCTAAAAGAGTGAGGGCGTTTTTCCCCAGGTAAACGTTATTGGATATATGAGAAAGGTACACAGAAATTGAGCAAATTACAGGTAAGCGAAAAGAAAAAAAGAGTAGCGACAGACATGCTGATCAATCTGATTGGGACGGGTCTGCCGCTTGTGGCGCTTCAGCTGATTGTCTATCCGATCGTTGCACGCAGAATTGATGCAGATGCATACGGCCGGATGCAGTCCCTGGTTTCTGTGATCTTCCTGATTAGCGGCACGCTGGGCGGAGCGCTAAGTACGACACGTCTGATTCATCAATATGACTATGATGAGCAGGGAAGAACCGGAGACTTCAGCCTGCTGAACCTGTATTCGCTCGGAGTTGTTGCTATTGCGACTCCGGTTGTGATTTGCTTCTATCTCGGTGAAGTAGATCTATTTGAACTGCTTCTGATTACCATCATTTCTGTACTGAACTATACAGAATTATACTATGAAGTCGGATTGAGACTAAAGCTGAACTACAGGAAGATTTTTATAAATAAGCTAATCGGTGCCATTGGTTATTTGATCGGTTTTCTCGTCTTTCGACTCACTTTTGACTGGCATTATATTTTTATCTGTGCTTACCTGCTCCAGACACTTTTCTGCATCTACAGTACGGAACTTTTTCGGGAACCGCTTCAGAAAACTTCTGCTTTCAGGGAGACGACACGGTCATATGGGAATATCACCTTGGCCAGCGCCTTTAATAAGAGTCTGACCTATTTTGATACGATACTTCTTCCCCCGCTTCTCGGAGGAGAAGCCGTATCGGTTTACTTTGCTGCAAATATTTTTGGGAAACTGGTCGTACAGGTCCTTGAACCGATTACCAATGTGATACTATCCTACCTTTCCAAGGAGAAAAAAGTTTCACGCTCTGTCTGGGGGATGACCATCTCAGTGGGGGGCGGATTCTGTGTGGCAATGTATGTTTTCTGCCTGCTGGTGAGCCGATTTGTCTTGACCATTCTGTACCCGCAGTTTGTGGATGAAGCAATGAAGCTGATTCCAATCTCAACGCTCAGTCTTTGTGTCTCATCTTTCGTGAATATCATTCATCCACTAGCTTTGAAAACCATAAAAACGAACCGACAGATTATTATCAGTGGGGCCGGACTTGCTTGTTATGTGATTCTTGCGCTGACTTTATATCGGCCATATGGTTTGACTGGATGCTGTGTTGCATTGCTGATCAGTTACCTGGTGAAATTGGCGCTGGTTTTATTGTATTGTTTTGTGATTGACAGGGGTACAAAAACTGGGCCAGAAGAGTAAAAGCACCATAGAACTAAGAGAGTAGTGGAGAAACCAATAGAATGGTATTCAGTTCTGTTTTTTTCCTGTTTATCTTTTTACCGATTACACTGATTGTATATTATGTTCTGCGAGGAGAAGCAAAAAACTATTGGCTGTTGATGATGAGCATGGTTTTCTTCTCTTGGTCACAGCCTCAGTACGCGGTTCTTATTATTATAAGCATCCTAATAAACTATGTGGGCGGCCTGTTCATCGGACGGACATCTTCACATTTGTTGTCCAGGACTACATTAATGCTTGTGTTGCTTTTAAACCTCGGGATCTTGTTTTATTACAAGTATTATAATTTTGCTGTACATACAATCAGTATCCTGCTTCAACGGCAAAGTGCAGTTAAGACCATTATTTTGCCAATCGGTATTTCTTTCTTTACATTCCAGGGAATGTCATATGTTATTGATGTTTACAGAAAGAGAGTATTACCCCAGAACAACATTGCAAAAGTTGGACTTTATATTGTCCTGTTCCCACAGCTTATTGCAGGACCAATCATAAGGTACCAGGATATTGCGATTGAAATTGACAGAAGATCTGTAAGCCTTTCAGATTTTTGCGTTGGGATTGAGCGTTTTATTTTAGGACTAAGTAAAAAAGCAATCATTGCAAACAGCATGGCAGTTACGGCAGATGCAATCTGGAGCAATGCAGAATTTGGAAACCTCACTGCAGTTGCGTGGCTGGGGAGTGTTGCCTATACGCTTCAGATCTACTACGATTTCTCAGGCTACAGCGATATGGCGATTGGCCTGGGACGTATGTTCGGTTTTCATTTTAATGAAAACTTCAATTTGCCCTATATTTCTCAAAGTATCACAGAATTCTGGCGTCGATGGCACATCTCTCTTTCGTCCTGGTTCAAAGATTATGTTTATATTCCTCTGGGAGGAAATCGGAAGCATGTATACAGGAATCTCATTATTGTCTTTTTCCTGACCGGACTGTGGCATGGCGCTTCCTGGAACTTTATCCTCTGGGGCATGATAAATGGTGTTCTTATTGTTTTGGAACGCGTATGGAGAACGATACGTAATAAAATGCAGACAGATGAAAAAACGATTGCCGTAAGAGCATGGGGACACATTTATACGCTCTTTGTTGTGAATATTGGATGGGTATTGTTCCGTGCGCCGACCCTACAAACGGCGCGGCAATATCTGAACTGCATGTTTGGCAGCTTTGTTCCGCTCACTCCCGGGTTTGATTTATGGTGGTATCTTGACAGATGGACTGTGACGATCATGGTGCTTGGGATCATCTTTGCCTCAGATCTTCCCGGCAGAGTGATCAGGCTGATCTTCCAGCGCGATAGGACATGGAAGCTATGTTTGAAGTATTTCACTCTGCTGTTCCTGTTTGTGCTTTCGATCTTCCGCATTGTGGCAGGGACGTATAATCCATTTATCTATTTTCAGTTTTGAGCGTGGTTTAAATGCGAAAAGAAAAACCAATTCAAATTGTCTTCATTATCGTGTTCCTGGCAATTCTTACTATTCCGGTTCTGTGTGCAGACTATAGAAGTACTGTTTCAGAGTCAGAAAACAGACGTTTATCTACCATGGCTTTGTTGAAAAATGAAGATGGGAGCTGGAATCGACATTTCATGTCAGATCTGGAAGACTGGTTCGATGATCGAATCGGATTCCGGAACTGGATGATTCTGAACAATGCCAGAATTCAGTATCATATTTTTCATCAGTTGCCAGGCGATATTTACAATAACATACTGGGACCAAATGGCGAAGCAAACTACATGACAGCATCTGTTGCTGCGGACTATCAGCATCTCAACCTGCTGACGGACGCTGAGCTGGATCTGATTGTCGAGAGCTATCAGACCTATGCTGATTTCCTGAAAGAGCGAGGGATCCAGCTCTACTATGTTCAATGCTGGGACCGACAATCCATCTATCCGGAATTTTTCCCCAATCACATTCTGCAATATGGGAATGTTTCCAGAACAGACCAGATTGTCAATGCTTTGAGAGAAAGAACAGATATTAATCTCATATCATTAAAAGAGCCTTTAGTTGCCCAGAAAGAACAATTTCGTTCTTATGGAACTTGGTATGACAGCAGCCACTGGACGCCGAGAGGGGCATTCCTTGGTTACAGGCTGATTATGGAAGAAATCAACAGAAACAACTCGGAACGATATCGTGTCTTGCAGGAAACAGATTATGATCTTACAGAAATCGATATGGGAGCTGTATACTTTGGCGGAATCCATGAAACAGATCGGGAAGAGCAGTTTCTCATAAAAAAGCCTCTGGCATACCAGACAGAGGAAGAGCCAATACGTTTGTCGCGTTATGCAAATGAGAGCCGTCATATTTTCTATAACGATCAGGTTGACAACAAGGATACACTTCTGATTGTGGGAGACAGTTATATTGAAAGCTATTTATATGACGACTTCGCAGAAAGCTTTCATCGTGTGGTGTTTGTCCGGTCGACGATGGCTAGATATATTGAAGAACTGGTGGATTATTATCAACCGGTTATTGTCCTTCATGAGAATGTGGAAAGACAGGACGGAAGCGGAGAAATGATCGTAGCTGCAAATGAACTGAGAATGCGTTGAGGGTATAGGGGATAAGAATGAATCCGAAAATCGGAATTTACAGTGACTCCTATCCGGATAAAAGGATGATTCTGAACAAAGTACCGGAACTGCAGTATGTTCAGATTGAAAACAGAAAAGAGAACATTGGGAGAGCATTGCGACTTGCTGGGAGAGCCTTTCCGGCGATCAGACAGACAGAACTGTATGCTCAGGGAGTTCATTTTACGCTGGATGCACCGTCCTATCCCGAAATCGATGTAATCCATACATTCAACCGGGTATGCCTTCATGACCGTAATCGCTGGATGGCGACATTTGAAAAGACATTCCCGGAGTTTTTTAGGGAAGAAACTGAGATCAACCTGCGATTGATGAAAAGACAGCTTCCATTGATCTTGTCGGATCAATGTACTGCCATTCTGCCAATGTCAGAATGGGCATATCGTTATGAGCTTTGGCTGCTGTCTAAATTTGCAAAACAGGAAGAAATCGATCAGATAAAAAACAAAATGACGGTTCTGTATCCGCCACAGGAAATTCTGATTACAGAGGAGGAGCTCAGAAACAAATTCAGTGATACACGGAAGCTTAGATTCCTTTATGTGGGAGGACAGGTCAAACGAAAAGGCGGCGCGGAAGTGCTCAAGGCTTTCGCTCGGCTCAGAAAACGATATGACATTTTTTCCCTGGTATTTATTGGAAAGCTAGACGACATTTATAACAGTTTTTATTTGGATAAGGACGAGAAAAAGGAAATCCAAGATATCATTGCCCATGCCGACTGGCTGGAGTATTATGAGAAACGTTCCAATGAAGATGTGCTCAGATATGCTAAACAGGCGCACGTGGGGTTGTTGCCGACAATGGGCGATACCTTTGGCTTTTCGGTTCTGGAAATGCAGGCCTGCGGCTGCCCGGTGATTACGACAGACAGACAAGCATTGCCGGAGATTAATAACAACCAATGTGGGTGGTTGATCAATACAAAAGATATTCAATTATCGCATGGAGATGACTTCGCGCACTATACGAGAAAAGAAGTAGAATTACTGAGCCAGACAATTCAGCTTCGGTTAATCGATACCGTTAACAACATACTGAAAAACCATGAAGGGATCTTCGGCAAAGCGGTTGGTGCAATACGAAGAATAGAACAATATCATTCAACAGAAGAGTACGCAACAAAGCTGAAAGCTTTTTATATGCAGCCGACTAATAACTGATCTAAGTATCAAACCGATTCACATCCAATAAGAGTATGAGCAGACAGGGGGTTCGAATCAATGAATGAGTACATAGAATCCGACCTCTTCAGATATACGGGAAAGACAGGCTGGAAAGCCTTTCTGTACCAGTATCAGGATAAAACATTTCGCTGGCAGGTTGCATTCAGATTATACAACTCAAAAGGCCTGGAGCATATACTTGGCATCCTGCTTTGGAAGCTTAATCTTACAAGAAAGCAGATCCAGATTCCGCCCCACACAAAGATAGGCTATGGTTTATATATTGGGCACGGTGGACCTCTAATTTGCAACGAAACGGCAGTCATTGGAAATAATTGCAATCTCAGCCAATGGACAACGATCGGTGCAAATGAGGGAAAAGCAGCTGTGATTGGGGACAATGTGTACATAGGTCCATCCTGCTGTATCGTAGAAAACGTTAAAATAGGAAATAACGTTACGATTGGAGCTGGAGCTGTTGTTACGAAAGATAAACCGCAAAACGCGACAGAAGCAGGAAACTATGCGAAGGTACAGAAATATACGAGACCGGGCAGATTTATAGCCAACCAATGGGTAAAGAAAAGGTAAAACAGAAATGTGGCTTATAAGACAATATCGATACTGGCAATATAATAAAAGACATCATACTTACATTAAGTCTCTGGATGCGAGCCTAAGAGCACATTATGGTAAAGAAGTCAAGATTTCAAAAAAAGTAATTGTTTCCGAAGATGTAAGTATCGGAAAATACAGCTATGTGAATCCTCAAACTACATTGGAGAACTGTACAATTGGGAATTACTGTTCGATTTCGGCTGGCGTCAATGTTTGTCCAAGAGAACATGACCTTCAAGCTCTCTCAACATATCCGCTTTTTGAGCGGAAAGACAGAGAGAAAAGAGAACCGGTTATTATCGGGCATGACGTTTTGCTTTCTCTCAATGTCATAGTTTTAAGTGGTGTTCACATCGGAAACGGAGCGGTGATCGGCGCAGGAGCTGTTGTGACAAAAGATGTTTTGCCTTATGAGATTGTCGCAGGAGTACCAGCAAAACATATTGGCTGGAGATTTGACGTTGAAACGATTAAAAGAATAGAAGAGACAGAGTGGTGGAAAAATGAACCGGACAGAATAAAGAAAATCCAGGAGCAGATGTTCTCGAAAGAGCATATTTGACAAAAGATCAGTAATATAGGGAGAAGAGAATGAATCATACTGCTTATCCGCTTATCAGTGTTATTATTCCGGTTTACAATATCGAAAACTATATTGCGAAATGCATTGAGAGTGTTCAGAACCAAACTTATGGTAATATAGAGATTGTACTTGTAAATGATGGATCAACAGATAACAGTGAAGAAGTCTGCGTCAAATATGCTAAGACGGATAAGAGGATTATCTGTTTGACGAAAGAGAACGGAGGTCCGTCCAGTGCAAGAAATCATGGAATTGAATCAGCGAAAGGTGAATTTATTTTTTTTGTAGACGGAGACGACTACCTTGCTTCTGACACGATTGAAAAACTATATAGACGAATCGTTACTGATCATTCTGAACTGGCGCTGTGCGGCGTAACCAGAGTGGGGAGAGATAACAGAATCCTGAAGACATTTGAGCCTTCTAATGATGTCATTACTGGATTTCAGGCCCTGAAAATGGCATATCAAAAAGATAATGGGGTTCTGTTCTGCTCTATGGTTGTTAATAAACTCTATCAACGAACACTGTTTGAGTACGTCCGATTTCCGGAGGGAAAGTTTCATGAGGACGAAGCAACAGCCTATAAGCTGCTGGATCAATGCGCTACTATCAGCCTTGTGTCAGAACCGCTATATTACTATCTTGATCGAGAAAACAGTACGATGAACTTACCATATTCAGTGAGACAGCTCGATGGGATAGAAGCAAGTTACAATAGGTATTTTTATTATAAAGAAAAAGGTGGACAATATAAGGAACTTCTGGGTCCAGAAGGAGATGGCTTTACTCCTCTCTATTTTCAGAGCAAACAACGATTTTCTCCAACCTCTGATATGGAGAAGAAA
>JAEEGL013856682.1_pt1 | contig 13590 bp, 11 predicted proteins | sample 9134231 | NCBI WGS metagenome assembly JAEEGL01 (sample SAMN16246548, study PRJNA631951) | gut metagenome | biome: gut microbiome; feature: rumen; material: fiber-attached | host: Bos | place: Iran: Karaj | collected 2018-10
AGCTGGATCATTTCCTCGGCCGGCACGGCAATCAGCCGGATGGTTCCGCAGAGTCCGTCCAGTGCGTTTTCCTCTTTCAGCGCTGCCGCCAGACCAAGCAGGGCAGCCGACTGGGCGTGATGTCCGCAGCAATGTGTCATGCCGTTGACGGATTCCGGATGGTTGGCGATATCCAGGGCGTCCAGTTCTCCGAAAACAGCCAGCACAGGACCTTCCCTGCCGGTATTGACATCCACGTAAAAGCCGGGAATGTCACCAAAGCCGTCGATCTTTCCGGCCAGCACCGGCTCATAGCCGAGTTCCTGATACTTTTCAACCAGATAATTGTGAGCTTCCCATTCGGTGTAACCGGTCTGCGGATGTTTCCAGAGCCATCTTTCCGCTTCCAGAACCATCTGCCGGTATTTGTCGGCGTTGTTTACAAGCGTTGTCTGTCTTTCGTTCATGATCTCACCTCATCAATTACAGACAGTATAGTATATTACATGCATGCGCGGCTATTCGCATGCCGGCAGAAAAGCAATTTATCGTAGAAAATATATTTAAACGATCTTACGGAAACGCTTCGCTGTATGATGGAAATAACAGAATGGTAGAAGATGAAAATGAACGCGAAAGAAAAGACATCCATGCCGGAGGATCTGCTGCGGAACGCGGCCGGCGGTGTGGATCCGACCAACGAAGACCTGCAGGGTTATATCAAGGTTTTACAGGAACGTCCGGGTATTCTGGAACGGCTGAATGCTTCCACGGCAGATGAGGAAGATATTGACTGTATCCTGAAATACTTTCCGACCATAGACCGATTTACGTATATGGCGAGAAAGTTTTACGGCCGTAGCCTGGAAGAAATCGTTGCCATGATCAGATAATTGATTCTGACAGGAAAAAAACGCTGAAGCTGTCTTATGACATTTCAGCGTTTTTTTTTGCAGTGGAGCTTACGAGGATCGAACTCGCGACCTCATGATTGCGAACCATGCGCTCTCCCAGCTGAGCTAAAGCCCCGTTTGGACGTGCGCATATATCATATCCCTATTTGAGAAAGAATGTAAGGGCTGATTTATGATTTTTATACTCCAGATCAAGAATTGCCCCGTTGATCATCGTCATCGAGGGGATCGTATGGCCGATATCAGCCTGATAAAGAACGGGAATATCGGGGAAAGCCAGCTGAATGGCATCCTCATAACTCATGCCGGTGTCATTTGATTCAAACAGCACACGGCCGACCAGGATGGCTTTCGCATGTTCAAACCAGCCGGCATAGCGCATCTGCAGCAGAGTACGGTAGAAAACCTCAGCGCCTAAAGAGAAATTGTCAAAATACCAGATGATGCCGTCATCCTTGTAGCGTCTGACAAAATCTTTCGCGCCGTCATATTTCGTGCCGATCACGTCTTTCAGCACGTCGATGCAGCCGCCGATACAGCGGCCCTGCACATGCAGGGAATCGACTGTTCCGAGCCATCTGACCGGAGTGTCATATTCGATCTTTTCAGCCAGGAAGCCGGGTGTTTTCATATATTTCCGAAAGTTTTTCTGAACCGGCAGATCGCCGCTGATGATCTTCAGATTGTTTTTCAGAAAGACTGGAAGTGGGGAAATATCATAACTGCCGGCATTGCAGCCGTAAATCGTGGCGACGTCGTATTTTGTCGTATAGGGGAACAGCAGTCCGGTCGGATCGGAAGCGCCCATCAGCCATTTGGGGTTTTTCTGCATAGCCTTAAAATCGACATACGGCAGGATCTCAAACAGGAAATCACCGCCGGCTGCCGCCATGACGAAGTTCACATCTTCATCTTTGAAAAGGGAAACAAGTTCCGCCGCCCGGGTTTTCGCATCGCCGCCGCGCATGTCATTGACGCGGACAGACGGCGTTTCCTTGATCCGGTAGCCTTTCTTCTTCAGGGTCTGAAGCGAGCGGTCAAAGTCTTCCAGTTTGCGGCCGACGCCGGCACTCGGCGCCGAGATGCCAATCGTATCGTTTTTCTTTAAAAAAGCAGGAAAGATCATAAGTCACCTCAAGTCTCTTATCAGTATACCATTAACGGCTGATACAATAGGGGAAGAAAAGGAAGCGGAAATGACACTCGCACTGATAACGGGCGGCTCGGAAGGAATCGGTCTGGAGCTGGCAAAATGCTTTGCCTCGGACGGAACCGATCTGATCCTGACGGCCCGTGATATGGAAAAACTGAATCAGGCAAAACAGCTGCTGGAAAAAACGTACGCTGTCCATGTGACGGTGATATCCAAAGACCTTTCTCAGCCGCACGCTGCCAGGGAACTGTATGAACAGCTGAAAGACAGAAATATCGACTATGTCATCAACAATGCCGGCTGCGGCACAGCCGATGCGGCATGGCGCATCCCGCCGGAACAGGATGAAGCGATGATCAGTGTCAATGTCACCTCAGTGACGGTTCTGACCAGCCTGTTTCTGAACGACATGCTGGCGCGAAACAGCGGCACGATCATGAATGTCGCTTCCACCGGCGCTTTTCTGCCCGGCCCGTATATTGCCTCCTATTATGCTTCCAAAGCATATGTATTGCGCTATACGGAAGCAGTGGCGGAAGAAGTCAGGGGCAGCGGCGTGCACGTGTGCTGCCTGTGTCCGGGACCGGCCGCCACTTCCTTTTACCGCAAATCGCGTCAGAAAGTTCCTTCTTTTGCCATGCAGGCGGCCGACTGCGCGGCGTATGCCTATGCGAAGATGAAAAGCGGTCAGACGGTCATTGTCCCAGGGATGATCAACCAACTTTCCCGGCTGGTGCCGAAAAAACCGGCCATGTATTTTGTTGGAAAACTGAAAAAGAAAAAAGACGGCTGATTCATGATTCAGTCGTCTTTTGAAAACCAGGAACGGATCCGCAGATAGATGCGCATGAAGAAGTTTTTCTCACGCGGAATGGTCAGTGTGTAGTCCTTGCTGAAGAGGACATGGTCACCGCCTTTGACGATCAGCGCGCCGGTGACTTCCCGCTCTTCATAGCTCGCCTTGACTTCATCCGGCAGGGTGATGGTCACAGACGTCTTCCATTCTTCCGGCAGGTCCAGGGTCAGCTCCTGCGGTGCTTCAATATACAGCATTTCCTTGTCGAAGGAATGGTTCACCGTGATTGTATGCAGCACTTCGCCGGAAGTGAAGAAAGTCTTGCGGTGCCAGCTGTGCAGTTTCTGCATGGTTTCACTGGCATCCACGACATGCAGGGGATCTTCCATCACGTCACTGGCATTGCCGGTGACAACGATCAGATTCAGATTGTTGATCTTCGTCCAGTAGGCCAGACAGTAGCCGGCTTCGTAGGTGAAACCGGTTTTGCCGCCGATCATTTCCGAGATGTCGACTTCCTGACGGTCAGCTGCCATGGAGGCAGTGGAATAGATGTCGACGCCGTCCGGGAAGGTGGCGACGCTGCCAAGATGGTATTCATTGGTGCTGAAGATTGTCCGGAACATTTCATTCTGCAGGCAGTAGTCCAGCAGCTTCGCCATATCTCTGGCTGTGGAATAATGATCCGGATCATGCAGTCCGGAAGTGTTGACGAAATGGGTGTTCGTCATGCCAAGTGCCTTGGCCTTCATGTTCATCAGGTCGACGTATGCATCGATACTGCCGGATACTTTCGAAGCCAGGGCGTTCGTCGCGTCGGCTGCTGAAGGCAGGGCGACCGCATAAAGCAGATCGCGGATAATCGGATCGTCACCTGGTTCATAGGCGATCCGGGAAGCATTTTCTTCCGCCAGACCGGCAGTCATTTCTTCCGTGATCGTGATCCGTTCGTCATAGTCTTTGATATTCTCAATGGCTACGATGGCAGTCATCATCTTGGTCATGGAAGCCGGATACATCCGCTCGTCAGGATTCTTTTCGGATAAAACCTGACCGGTGTCGGCATCCATGATGATGACATATTTACTGCGCAGGCTGTCTGCCAGAGTGTCATCTGTTCCATCCGCCAGAACAGAGGCGGGGGAAAACAGGACGGACGCGGCAGTGAGTGCGCTCAGCAGGATTCGTCTCAGGGTTTTCTTCTTTTTCATGTTTTCTATTATATTGAAAAGAATGTATAAAGAAAGAGAAAAAGCCTGTTTTTAGCGTTTGCAGGTGATGAAAACGCTTTACACATATGGATTCATGAATGAATCGGTTTATAATAGAACAGATGAATCTGAAGGAGTCGAATGCTTATGAAAATCGGAATTATCGGTGCCATGGATATTGAAATCGTCAATCTGCTGGACCGGATGATCATCAGTAAATCAGAAGAAGCTGCCGATATGAAATTCTACGTCGGAAAAATCGGCAAGATCAATACAGTCATTGTCCGTTCCGGTATCGGCAAGGTCAATGCCGCGACCTGCACCCAGATCATGATCGACCGTTTCAAGGTCACGCATATTATCAATACCGGTATTGCCGGCTCGCTGGACAGCCGCATCAATGTCGGTGACGTGGTCGTTTCCACCGATACTGTTTATCATGATTTCAGCGTCGGCGCATTCGGCTATCCGGCCGGCCAGGTTCCCGGCCATGACGGACTTGGCTTCAAAGCCGACGAATCCCTGCGGCAGAAGATCCTCGATGCCATCCGCACCAGTGCTCCGGATATCGGCGTGCATGAAGGCAGAATTGCCAGCGGTGACCAGTTTATCGCATCCCAGGAGAAGAAAGACTTTATCCGCGGTACATTCGGTGCTCTGTGTACGGAAATGGAAGGCTGCGCGATTGCCCACACGGCTGAGCGGAACGGCATTCCATTTGTCATTGTCCGCTATATCTCTGACAAGGCAGACGATTCCGCGGAAGTGGACTATGGCGCATTTGAGCGGGAAGCCGCGAACAACTCCGCGAACATCCTGTTCTCGGTGATTCACTCGTTTGAATAACAAAGAAAAGGCCGCGGCCTTTTTTTTCTGGCAAGGTTTCTGAAAGGATCCGCCACGGTGCTAAGGGCAGCTTTCAGGACATCGCAGAAGCCGTCCGGAATGCTGCTCAAAAGGCACGGAAAACAGTCTGTCAAAAATGACCGGAAATGCCGGAAAAGCCTGTAAATAAAGCATATTTTGGGTGCTCTCTATTGAAAACACAATAAAAAGGGATAAAATTATCTTCAGATAAGGAGGCCAATGTATTATGGCAGAAGTAAAGGTTATTACAAAGAAAACTATCGCTGAAGATCTGGCAGCGAAATTTGATTTAACAAAGAAAGACGCAAACGAAGCAGTAAATTTCGTTTTTGACGAAATCGCCAAGACAATGAAGAAGGGCGGCGAAGCCAACATCAATGGTTTCGGCAAATTCTCTGTCGTTAAGAAAAAGGCCCGTTTAGGTCTGAACCCGGCAACCGGTGAAAAGATCAAGATCAAGGCTACAAAATCTCCGAAGTTCAAGGCAAGCAAGACACTGAAGGACCTTGTCAAGTAATCCGGGAAATCAATCAGCTTTGCAGGGAAGAGGAAACTCTTCTCTTTTCTTATGAAAAAATCACTTCCCGGGAAGTGATTTCGAATGCTTATTCAACGATATAGACGCGTTTCATGACCTGCTTTTCCAGCGGCTTGTCACGGCGGTCGGTTCTGACGGATGCGATTCTGTCAACAGCTTCCATGCCTTCCACGACTTTGCCGAAGGCGGCGTAACTGCCGTCCAGGTGCGGTGCATCCTGGTGCATGATGAAGAACTGGGAAGAAGCGGAATCGGGATTCATGGCACGGGCCATGGAGATGACGCCGCGGGTATGCTTCAGAGGGTTTGGAACGCCGTTGGCAGCGAATTCACCTTTGATATTCTTTTTTGAGCCGCCCATGCCTGTGCCGGTCGGGTCACCGCCCTGAATCATGAAGCCGCGGATGACGCGGTGAAAGATCAGACCGTCGTAGAAGCCTTCTTTGACAAGTTCTGTGAAGTTGGCGACAGTGATCGGAGCTGCTGAGGGATCAAGTTCGATCTTGATCACATCGCCGTTTTCCATTTCGATAACTACCATTTTCTATAATCCTCCATTCAGAAAAAAGGGACGCTTTGTTTCGCCCCTTTATCATATACCTCTGACTATCTTAAATGCCAGATGTCGTTGTTGTATTCCTTGATCGTACGGTCTGAGGAGAAGAAGCCGCTCTTGGCGATATTGACCAGTGACTTCCGCTTCCACCATGCTCTGTTTTCATAGTCCATCAGGGCTGTTTCCTTGGCAGCACAGTAGCTTTCCAGATCGAGCAGCGTCATGAACCAGTCTTTATTGATCAGGTTATCCCGCAGTTCACTGAGCAGGGCTTTGTCACCGATCGCGCACAGCTCTTCACCGGTAATGAAGTCCACACACTTATGGATAGAATTGGACCGGTAATAGAAGTCCGTCGCGCGGTAGCTGCTGGTGTTGTACAGACCGATGACCTCGTCGGAATAACGTCCGAAGATATAGATGTTATCATTGCCGACCAGATTGCGGATCTCGACGTTGGCACCGTCCCCCGTACCCAGGGTAACTGCGCCGCTCAGCATGAATTTCATGTTGCCGGTACCGGATGCTTCCTTGGAAGCCAGGGAAATCTGTTCGGAAATGTCACAGGCCGGAACAATCTTCTCGGCTTTGCCGACGTTGTAGTTGCTGATCATGACGACGCGCAGGTATTTGCTGACTTCCGGATCGTTGTTGATCAGTTCCTGCAGGCAGAGAATGAGATGGATCACGTTCTTGGCCATCTTGTAGGCCGGTGCGGCTTTGCCGCCGAAGATCACGGTGATCGGACGTGGCGGCAGAGTGCCGTTTTTGATCAGCATGTATTTATAGATGATCCAGAGGGCGTTCATCTGCTGACGCTTGTATTCATGCATACGCTTGATCTGGACGTCGAACACGGAATTCGGATCGATATCGATATTTTCTCTTTCCTTGACGTAGGCGGCCAGGCGCACTTTGTTCTGATATTTGATATCCTCCAGCTGGTTCAGAACGTTTTCATCATTGTAATAGCGAAGCAGTTCTTCCAGATGGCTGGCATCCTGTTTCCAGCCTTCGCCGATCAGTGTGTCGATCAGGTTTGTCAGCCGCGGATTGGAATGCATCAGGAAACGGCGGAAGGTAATGCCGTTGGTCTTGTTGTTGAAACGCTGCGGATATACGTTATAGAACGGCTTGAGTTCCTGGTTCTTCAGGATCTCGGTATGCAGAGCGGCGACGCCGTTGATGGAACGTGAATAATGCATGTCCATCTTCGCCATGTGCACGCGGTTGTTCTCGTCGATGATCATCAGATCCGGATTGCCGCTGAAGGCGCAGTATGCCGCGTAGTCAAGACCTTCGATGATCGGCAGAAGATGGGGAACCACTTCCGCCAGATAGTCAAGCGGCCATTTTTCCAGAGCTTCCGCGAGAATCGTGTGGTTGGTATAGGCACAGACATTATTGACAATGTCAGCTGCTCTTTTCATCGGAATGCCTTCCGCCATCAGCAGACGGATCAGTTCGGGAATGACCATGGACGGATGCGTGTCGTTGATCTGAACTGCGACGTACTGATCAAGACGGTGCAGGTCATGGCCTGCTTCTTTTTCGTTTTTGATGATCAGCTGAGCGGCGTTGCTGACCATGAAGTACTGCTGGTAGATACGCAGCAGCTGTCCGTCTCTGTCACTGTCGTCCGGATAGAGGAACAGAGTCAGGTTCTTTTCGATAGTTGTCTTATCGAACTGAATGCCGTCATGGACGATGCTTTCATCAACGGAATCCAGATCAAACAGATGCAGCGTGTTTTTATTTCCCTTATAGCCGATGACATCCATGTCATACAGACGGGAATGGTAAACCTTTCCAGCCAGCTGGATCGGGAAGGAAATGCCGGTGTCCCTGAGCATGTTGCCGCAGTCAAGCCATTCATCCGGAATTTCATACTGCTTGTGATCTCTGAACTGCTGTTTGAAGAGTCCGTAGTGGTAACGCAGACCGACGCCGTCACCCGGCAAATTCAGCGTGGCGATCGAATCAAGGAAACATGCGGCCAGTCTTCCCAGTCCGCCGTTGCCAAGAGACGGTTCTTTTTCAACATTCTCAACAGCGTCGATCGATTTGCCGTTGATTCTGAGGATTCTGCTCATCTCGTCATACAGTCCGAGATTGATCAGATTCTTGCCCAGCTGCTTGCCGGTCAGAAATTCGGCGCTGATATAATAAACTTTCTTACTGCCCTGAACATAGGGAATATTCGCGGCCCGCTGGCGGACCAGTTCAAGACAGGCTTCATAAATTTCACTTTCAGCTGCTTCCGCGATATCTTTTCCCAATAAAGATACCAGTTCTTCCTGAAGTGTCATAAGAGCCTCCTTATCCGTGTCAAAAAGACACATACTTTGGTAGATTAACAGAAAATAAAATCTATTGCAAACGATTTAAACAGCAAAAAAGCCTTTTAACAGGCTGTTATTTCCGCACTGGTATGTCATGTTCACGATAGAAACTGGTATGCTATAATATCTGCGATATCAAAGAGGGAAAAGATTTATGACGTTCTTACTGAATTTGCTTCAGTCACTGCTTTACGGATTTGTCATGGGGCTTACCAGCTGGCTTCCGATCAGTTCGGCCGCTCATATGACTTTAATGAAATCTTTTCTGCCGCTCCGGGTGTTTGAGGACTATCTGTCCAACATGGCATTCTGGAGTCTTTTCCGCTCGGTGATCCAGCTGGGCGGTCTTGCGGCTGTCCTGCTTCTTTACTGGAACCGGCTGAATCCATATCAGAAAGGCCTGCGGGAACAGCGGAAACGCAAGATCACAAGGCTCTGGCTGATGATTCTGATCAGCTGTGTGCCGGCCGGCCTGGTCGGTATTCTGCTGGATGATATCATCATGACGACATTGAGCAAGGGCTATGCGCTGGCTGCCGGACTGATCCTCTTCGGAGCCTTCATGGTCTTTGCCGAACTGAAAGAAACACCGGTCACAGCCGAAACAGTCAATCAGATCAGACCGGCTGATTCCGCCAAGATCAGCCTGTTCCGTTTCCTGTCACTGATTCCCGGCATCGGCCATTCCGCCAGCACGATCATCGGCGGCAAGCTGATCGGTTTCAGCCGGGAAACCGCCGCGGAGTATTCGTTCTTTCTGGCAGTTCCGACCATTGCCGGCGCCTTCATTATGAGAGTGATCAAATACATTCTCGCCAATGCCATGTTCAGCTTTTCGGCTTTCGGCATTCTGCTGGCCGGCCTGGTGGTATGTTTTGTCACTTCGCTGTTTGTGATGCGCTATCTGCTGCGCTATATCCGCCGCAACGATCTGAAGGTTTTCGGCATATACCGGATCGCTCTGGGGATCCTTGTACTGGTATTCACACTTTTTAAAGTGATTTCATAACGGAGTTTTTCAATGGATTATACGATCAGTGCTTACAGTCTTTTCGTGGAAGGCCTGCTGTCGTTTTTCTCGCCCTGCGTGCTGCCGCTGATTCCTTTATATATCAGCTACCTGACCAGGGACGCCCGGGAAGAAAATGAAGACGGCACATATACATACCGGCGCGGCCGGACATTCTTACTGACACTGTGCTTCGTGCTTGGCATCTGCACAGTGTTCTTTCTGGCTGGCCTTGGCTCGGCGGCTCTGAGGAGTTTCTTTGCGGACCACAAGACAGCCATGCAGGTGGGCGGCGGTGTCATTCTGATTCTGTTCGGCCTGGTATCCCTGCATGTCATTGAGATCCCTTTCCTGAACCGCACCTATCAGAAGAATATGAATCTGAACGGCACCATGTCCTGCCTGAAAGCATGGATGATGGGCTTCTTCTTCAGTTTTGCCTGGTCACCCTGCATCGGTCCGATGCTGGCCCATGCCCTTGTCATGGCTTCCTCGGCCGACACGGCTTCACAGGGCTGGATGTTCATCGCATCCTATACGCTGGGCTTTATTCTGATGTTTCTTCTGCTGGGTCTTTTCACCAACACTATTCTGAATCTTCTGAAGAAACACAGAAATATCGTGAAGTATACCGGAAGCGCGGCCGGTATCATCGTGCTCGTCATGGGAGCTTACATGCTGTATCAGGGCTTTGCCGGCATGCGAGCCGTTCCGGATACCTACAGCCAGAGCGAACCGGCTCAGGAGGATGTTACGGAGGGAGAACCGGTGACCGTCGACATGTTTGATTTCACCCTGCCGACCGCGGAGGGAAAAACCATCCGTCTTTCCGATCAGAAAGGCAAAGTGGTCGTGCTCAATTTCTTTGAAACCTGGTGCCAGTACTGCAACGAGGAACTGCCGTCCTTCCAGAAGATTCATGAAACGATGGATGACGTCAAAGTGATCATTGTCACGACACCTTCCGTTGGCAGTGAAGGGGACGCGGAATATGTCGTGAACTATCTGCGTGACAAAGGCATCACAGCCGAGATTGCCTTTGACGATAAACTGGCGATGACCAGAACCTTCGCAATTTCCGGTTATCCGATGACTTACTTCATTAATAAAGAGGGAGAATACACCGGTTACTATCCCGGTTACGCACCGGAAGAAATGCTTCTGGAATACATTGAAAGCCTGCGCTGAAATTTTCTGAAATTCAGGTATTGCACGCATGAATACATGGCTGTATAATCAGTCTGTCCAACGAGGGCGATAAAAAAAACGGCACTTATGCCGCTATGTTTATTGCCCTCTTTTTTGTTGTTTTACCATTAGATCGGAGTGTTGTATGAAGTACATTTTTGTTACTGGCGGAGTCGTTTCCGGACTTGGCAAAGGCATCACGGCAGCTTCCCTTGGCAGATTGCTGAAACAGCGCGGCTTCAAGGTGATTTCCCAAAAACTGGATCCCTATATCAATGTCGATCCCGGCACCATGTCACCGATCCAGCATGGTGAAGTCTTTGTGACCGAAGACGGCGCGGAAACCGATCTGGATCTCGGCCACTACGAGCGTTTTATTGACGAGGATCTGAACAAATATTCCAATCTGACGACCGGCCGCGTTTACTGGAATGTTCTGCGCAAGGAAAGAAGAGGGGAGTATCTTGGCTCGACGGTTCAGATCATTCCCCATATCACCGATGAGATCAAACGCTTCATTTATAATGTCGGTGAGAGAGCCGGTGCGGAAATCGTCATTACTGAAATCGGCGGCACGGTAGGTGATATCGAGTCGCAGCCGTTTATTGAGGCGATCCGGCAGATTTCCATTGAGCAGCCGCAGAATGTCTGCTTTATTCACGTGACGCTTGTTCCTTATATATCCGGATCGGATGAATACAAGTCGAAGCCGACCCAGCATTCCGTCAAGGAACTGCAGAATATGGGCGTGCGGCCGGATATCGTCGTGGCCAGGGCTGACGGACCTCTGCCGGCGGACGTCAAACAGAAGATCTCCCTTTTCTGCAACGTCAAACCGGACTGCGTCATTGAAAACACGACAGTCAAAGATCTGTATGAAGCGCCGCTGATGCTGGAACAGCAGAATCTTTCGGCCATTGTTTGCCGGGAACTGCATCTGGAAGAAGGCGAGATCGATCTGCGGCACTGGCGTGAGATGACAGAGAAGATCGTCAGTCTGCACAGGCAGACCGTCATTGCCATCGTCGGCAAATATGTCCGTCTGCACGACGCGTATCTTTCCGTCATCGAGGCACTGAAACACGGCGGCTATGAAAATGACGCGCATATTGAGATCCGCTGGATCGATTCGGAAACGATTACCGAAGAGAACGCGGCGGAAAAGTTTGCCGGTGTTCAAGGTATCTGTGTGCCGGGCGGTTTCGGCAGCCGTGGCATCGAAGGGAAAATTGCCGCCGCCCGCTATGCCAGAGAGCACAACATTCCTTATCTCGGTCTCTGTCTCGGCATGCAGATCGCGGTCATTGAATTCGCCCGCCATGTACTGGATTACACGGATGCGGACTCGCGGGAATTCCATCCGGAAAGCAGCCATAAGGTCATTGACTTCATGCCGGATCAGAATGACGAGATGGATAAAGGCGGCACGATGCGGCTTGGCGCATACCCGTGCATGATCCGTAAAGGAACTCTGCTGGAAAAGTGCTATCAGCAGGATCTGATTCAGGAAAGACACCGCCACCGTTATGAATTCAATAACGATTACCGTACTGTCTTTGAAAAATACGGGATGATCATTGCCGGCACTTCACCGGACAACCGGCTGGTGGAAGCCGTCGAAATACCGGCAAATGATTTCTTCGTCGGTGTCCAGTACCATCCGGAATTCAAGAGCCGGCCGGACCGGGCCCATCCGCTGTTCCGCGAATTTGTCTGCGCGTCACTGCAGAAAAAAGAAGCGCAGTAAGGCGTTTCTGAGATATGATACTAGCAAATCAGTGTGAAAGGGGAAGCCTATGGCAGACAAGATTATCGTATTGGATTTCGGCAGTCAGTATAACCAGCTGATTGCCCGCAGAATCAGGGAATTCGGTGTATACAGCGAACTGCATCCGGGCAGTATGAAACTGGCGGAGATCCTGGCGATGAAAGATGTCAGGGGCATCGTCTTTTCCGGCGGTCCCAACAGTGTCTATGAGGATGGCTCGCCGAAATGCGACGAAGCGATCCTGCAAAGCGGTCTGCCGATTCTCGGCATCTGCTACGGCATGCAGATGACACATTACATGCTGCAGGGAGAAGTAACTCCTTCCGACAAGAAAGAATACGGCCGGACTGAAATCAAGGTCACGGCTGACAGTCCGCTGTTTGCCGGCCTGCCGGAAATTCAGACCGTCTGGATGAGCCATGGCGACCAGGTGACAAAACTGGCGGATGGCTTCCATGGTATCGCCTACAGTGCGACATGTCCGTTCGCGGCATCGGCCGATGATGACAGAAAGATCTACACGCTGCAGTTCCACCCGGAAGTCAGACATAGTGAATATGGTCTGGATATTCTGCGCAACTTTGTTTTCCGGATCTGTCATGCCGAAGCGAACTGGACGATGAAAGACTATATTGAGACACAGATCAGTGAGATCCGCGCCAAAGTCGGCGACGACAAAGTCCTGCTTGGCCTTTCCGGTGGTGTGGATTCATCGGTTGTCGCGGCCCTGCTCAGCAAAGCCATCGGCAAAAACCTGTACTGTATGTTCATTGATCACGGTCTGTTAAGAAAAGGTGAGGCGGAATCCGTCATGGATACGTTCTCGCGGAACATGGATCTGAATCTGATCAAAATCGATGCCAGAGACCGCTTCATGGAAAAACTGAAGGGACTGAAAGATCCGGAGGACAAACGAAAGGCGATCGGCAACGAATTTGTGTATACCTTCCGGGATGAAGTCGCAAGACTTCTTGCCGGAACAGATATTAAATGGCTGGCTCAGGGAACTCTGTATACGGACGTTATTGAATCCGGCACGGATACTGCCCAGACGATCAAATCACATCACAATGTCGGCGGCCTGCCGGAAGATATGAATTTCCAGCTGATCGAACCATTGAACAAACTGTTCAAGGACGAAGTCAGGGAACTGGGCACGGAACTCGGCCTGCCGGAAGAAATGGTCTGGCGGCAGCCGTTCCCGGGACCGGGACTTGGCATCCGTGTGCTTGGCGAAATCACGGAAGAAAAACTGCAGATCGTCAGAGA
>JAEEGL014672280.1_pt1 | contig 13590 bp, 10 predicted proteins | sample 9134231 | NCBI WGS metagenome assembly JAEEGL01 (sample SAMN16246548, study PRJNA631951) | gut metagenome | biome: gut microbiome; feature: rumen; material: fiber-attached | host: Bos | place: Iran: Karaj | collected 2018-10
CTTAATTCTTAATTCTTAATTCTTAATTAAACACTACCTTTGCCGCGCTTTTCAGCCCAGATGGCGGAATCGGTAGACGCGTTGGTCTCAAACACCAATGGGGTAACACCCGTGCCGGTTCGACCCCGGCTCTGGGTACGAGCTTAAAAGCAAGGTGTTGAGTTTGTAATTCAACACCTTTTTTGTTAACTAGTCATGCCAACCTATAACAACCAGAAATGATGGAAACTGAAAAACCTAACTCCAGCCCTGCAAAAACTGCAACGGAGAATAAAGCCGACAAGAAACGGCATTTGGCGGGATGGATTCTTGGACCATTGGCGGCAATTCTGCTATGGTTCATCCCTATTCATGGACTGTCCGAGACGGCCCAGCACCTGCTGGCGATATTGTCATTGGTAGCGATATGGTGGGTCACTGAACCTGTGCCCATACCGGTGACTTCGCTGTTGGGTCCTGTCCTGTGCGTCTTGCTGGGCGTGGCTCCCATTGACACTGCCTTTCAGAATTTTGCCAATCCCATGATTTTTCTCTTCATGGGCGGATTTCTGTTGGCGAAAGGCATGATGGTGAACGGGTTGGACAAACGCATCGCTTACGGCATCATGTCGATGAAGTGGGTGGGCGACTCCCCGCGGCGCATCTTCCTCGCCATAGGCGTGGCTTGTATGCTTTGCTCAGGGTGGATCAGCAACACCGCCACCGCGGCAATGATGTTTCCCATCGCCCTTGGCTTGCTGGAGGCAATCCGCGACATGATGGCGGCCAACGGCAAGACCATCGACCTGTCAAGCTACAAGTATTCCACGGGACTGATGCTCATGACCGCCTACGCCTGCTCAATAGGCGGGGTTCTCACACCGATAGGCACTCCTCCCAACATCATGATGCTCGGGTTCCTTGAGCAGCAAGCGCCCAATGCGCCCACCGTGTCGTTCTTTGATTGGATGGTTTGGGGCTTTGTTGCGATGGTGTGCTACTTCGTTGTGGCCTACTTTGTGCTTTGGAGGATGTTCCCCGCCGATGTCAAGCACATCGAGGGTGCAAGCCAGTTCATACACGAGCGCGCCAAGGCCCTGGGCAAATGGACGCGTGCACAAAAGAACACGCTCTTCGCCTTCTGCCTCGCTGTGGTACTATGGGTTGCCCCGAGTGTGATAAGCATTCACTATGGGACGAATTCTGATGTGGTAAAGGCTTTCAATACCCACTGCCCAGAAGCCATCGCGGCGATGGTGGGCGGTCTGCTGCTGTTCTTCCTCCCCTCGGGTAAGGGGAAGGGCGAGAAGACCCTCAGCTGGAAAGACGGCGTCGAGGGCATCGACTGGGGCACCTTGCTGCTCTTCGGCGGAGGTCTGGCCATGGGCGCGATGATGTACACCACCGGCTTGTCGCAATGGATTGGCGACGGCATCAAACTCATGATGGGCGGACATCCCTCCGAAATACTTTTCATCGCCATCTTCTGCGTGGCGGCGCTGCTCCTTTCGGAGTTCACCTCACACACCGCCGCCACCAATCTCATCGGGACAATCTCCATCGGCACAGCCTTGTCGTTGGGGTTCAGTCCGATACCCGTCGCTGTCGGTGTCGCCATGGCGTCGTCCCTGGGCTTCATGATGCCCGTGTCGACGCCTCCCAACGCCATCGTCTATGCCTCGGGCTTCGTGCCCATCACCAAGATGTTCCGTTCGGGCCTCATCATCGACATCGTGGGCGTATTCCTAATCACCATTCCCATCGTGCTGTTGCTTGTCAAGGCAATCATGGGAGGGTAGATAGATAACAGATAATAGATTATAGATAACAGATAATAGATTACAGATTACGGCTTGACCTCTCGTGAGGCCGATATATACAATAAAATATGGGACAGACAGAGAACAACAAACTCGTCAATGTGACGATCGAAGACAGGATTTGTTTCATTGAGATGAACAATCCTGAGAAACTCAATTGCCTGAGTGACCAGATGTGCCGAAACATCGTTGACGCATTGAATTATGCGTATGAAAGCGAGTGCGTCGCAATCGTCATCAAGGCACAGTGCAAGCATGGCGTGTGGAGCGCCGGACACGATATCCGCGAGTTGCCGCAGGACGGCAGCGACCCCTTGGCTTACGATGTGCCCATGGAACGTATGTTGCACCGGGTGCAGGAGGTAGCGATTCCAGTCATCGCGTGCGTCAACGGCAGCGTGTGGGGCGGAGCGTGCGACCTGTGCCTCAGCTGCGACATGATAGTCGCGTCGGCCAACGCCACCTTTGCCATCACCCCCGCCAAGATCGGCATTCCCTACAATGCCTCGGGCATCATGCATTTTGTCAACCAACTCGGTCTGAACAAGGCTCGCGAGATGTTCTTCCTCGCCACGCCCATCGAGGCTGAGGACGCGCTCAACGTGGGTCTCATCAACCGTGTCGCTCCGCTCGAAGAACTAGATAACGTGCTCGAGGAGCATTTTCTCAAACCCCTACGTCGCAACTCCGTCATGTCAATTAGTGCCATCAAGCGGCAGTTCCGCGTACTGTCCAAAGCATCCTCGGTCATCTCGTCCGAAGGCTTTGAGCGCATCAACGCCTACCGCACCCGCGTCTACAAGGGAGCCGACTACCTCGAGGGCATCAGCGCCTTTCTCCAGAAGCGCCAGCCCCAATTCACCGGCAAAGCCTCCGACCTCGACACCCCTCAGCTCTGAGCTACGACACCACAACCTGTTTTGAGGGCACCACTGTCTAAAAAAACTTCACTTTGTAGCCTATAAACAACCCGAAACAAAACTTATATGAAACACATTGCTTTATTGTTCGCAATGATTACCGCACTGGCAATGAACGCTGACGCGCCATACACCATCTACCCAACTCCGCACATGATGGCAATCTCACCATCAGCCTTTACTAATGTCGCTGATTCTGCCATATTCACGCCACAAGTAACCATCATGGCACAAGATGGTATAGATCAAGCAACGATTGAGCGCGCTAAACAGGTGCTGGCAAAACACGGCTTTCAGACTGTGGTTGTTCACAAAACACCGAAGGTTGGTTCGGTCGTTAAACTGCTGGCTATAGGCCCAGAGGAAAAGTTAGGGAAATATGACCATTACCTCTTGACCCTTTCGGCCGGAATGAAGGGCGAGGCTCAAGTGAACATCGGGGGCGCAAACACCGATGCGGTGTTCTGCGGGCTTGCCACACTTGACCAGATACTGGCGCAGCGTGACAGCGGCGGTAAGATGCCTTGTGTCCTCATTGATGACTATGCCGACGTGCAGAACCGCGGCATTATCGAAGGCTACTACGGCGTGCCCTACACAGCGTTGGTCACAAAGGACTTGTTCCGGTTCATGGCGCAATACAAGATGAACACCTACATGTATGGCGCCAAATCTGACCCTTATCACTCGCATCTGTGGAGCGAGCCTTACCCAACACACATCACTCCCGAGCAGGAGAGGATAGGCTATCTCACGCAAGACATGATGCGCGAGATCACCTCAGAAGCACACAAAGCAAAAGTCAATTTCGTGTGGGCAATCCACCCTGGTAAGGCGTTCGCCGACCCCGCCGACGTCACTGTACTGGACCGCATCATGGGCAAGCTTGAGAGCATGTACCAACTGGGCGTGAGGCAGTTCGGCGTGTTTGTTGATGACGTGGGTGTGCCTTCCGATCCAGCCATCATGCGGCTGTGTGCCGACCGTCTGACCGACCTGCAGCGTCGCATCGACGCTCGTTGGAACACACCTGGAGCCGCACCCGCCGATACGGTCAAACCTCTCCATTACGTTCCGCAACTCTATGCCTATGGCTGGGTGGACCTGGAGCAGGCGCGCACATTCTATGAGTCGCTGCGATCTGTCCCAGCAAAGGTGAACATCTACATCACAGGAAAGAACGTATGGTCAGTTCCCAACAATCACGATTTGGCCCTCGTGCGACAGTGGATGGGACGCGAAGTGAGCTGGTGGTGGAACTATCCATGTAACGACCAAGACCCCACAAAGCTCTTCGTCATGGATACCTATACCAACTTCCGCGATGAGACGCACATCATCTCCACCGAAAGCCTCGAGCGTCAACTGCAGGGCACTAACACCGTCATCATCAACCCCATGCAGCAAGGCGAACTCTCAAAGGTCGCACTCTTCTCAGTGGCCGACTACACCTGGAACAATCACGACTTCAACTGCCACACCAACTGGGAAGACGCCTTCCCCGCAGTCCTACAACCTACCATGGCCGCCGCATTCCGTCGCCTAGCCCCTTTCCTGCGATACTATGACAGTGATGCGCTGGACTACTATATCACCAGATACAAACAAAGCGTAAGCCGCGGCAAGCCCACTCCACAACCCCTTATCGACCTGCTTACCCAGGTGAATGATGACTGCCACACCCTCATGCAGCTGCCGCTGGACAGCAGCCGCCAAAGCAGCGGTTTGTTTTACGAAGACTTGCGCCCCTGGTTATGTCGACTTGAAGCCATGAGCGGTGAAGCCATCGAATTGCTCAAGGGGAATAACCCGCCAGCCGTCGACTACGACAACAATCCACGTTTCCAGTTCACCATCCTTGGGGGCATGGGCAGCCAAATCTCTCTCGCTGTGCGCACCGCCGAGCCGGCCGCTCAGTCCCTCGCTCCCTTCATCACTTGGCTCCGCCAACAAAATTAGACTTTAGATGTTAGACGTTAGGCCTTAGACTTTAGACGAGTTACGAGTTGTGAGCCACGTCCGCGATATTTTTGCAACTACCATAGCGCGGACGGCACAGGGGTGCCGTCCCTACAAGTTGTTTGGTCACATGTACGAGCCGTCGAGGTTGCCATTGGCCGGGACCTCGAGGCGGGTGCCGGTGGCCTGATGGATGCGGTGACGTGACTTGGGAGTCATGCCCGGGCGGGAGAGCACAGGACGGAAACCGCTGGAGTTGCGCTTGTAGCGACCATTCTCCTCCTGGCGAATGACTCCGTCGTTATACTTGACAATCATGTGCCACGCCATCTCGCGCCAACGCTTGACCATCTGGTCTCCCACCTGGTCGCCGTGGTCGGTGAGCAGAGCGATGGCACTGTCACGGTCGTTCTGCAAGAGAGCGAGTGCGCGCTGTTCCACCTCGGCTTGGCGGGCGAAGTAGCTGGCCTGCAAGGAGTCGCGCACCTGTTGAAGTTCGGGATAGAGCAGGCTCCAGCGCGGATAGACCATGTTGCTCACCCAGTTACACACCCAGTAGGCGCTCTCTTCGCTGAAGTGGAACGCGTCGGCCTTGGGATCGTTGTAGCAGTGTGGCACACGGCTTGCACTACAGTAGACGGGTGTGAATGCCACCATGCCGCTGTCGTCGTTGCCCCACCAGATGATGCCCCCCACCTCGCGCGGCAGGAAACTGCGTAGTTGGGCGACAAAGGTAAAGGCGGTGTGGGTCGTTGCCACCGAGCGTTCGTTGAACAAGGTCTTCCCATCGTCCTCATAGCGCAGAGGCTGCGGACGGAACGGGCTGTCGTAGAGTCCCGCTCCGGGGTCATCATCCATCGCAAACTGGGTGCCTTCAAAACGGTCGCGCAGACACTCTATCACATCGTTGACAGTCAACTTCTTGTCGGGGATAATCCACATGGGCAGGGGCTCGACCTCGTTGAGCGGTTTCTTACCCTCGACGTAGGGAAGATATCGGTCCATGTCTGGGGTCAGGTGGCGATAGATGGCCCACACGCGCGAATCGCCCAGGCGCCGGCCACCGAAGTTGGGCGGGTTATAGGCATCACAGAAACTGAACTCGCTGTCCTTTCCTTTGAAATAACCCCGTTTGCGGGCAAAACTGATGCAGTTGGGCGAAATCTTCACGTTGGCGGTATCGGTGACGTCAACACGACGGATGCGGCTCTGGTTGGCATGTGCCATCACGGCATTGTCGGGCACACGAACTGCCATCCACACCACGCTGTTGCTGCCTGGGCCGCAGCCACACATCTCCAAGACCCACGCCTCGTTGGGGTCACAGACAGTGAACGACTCGCCCGAGCTGCAGAATCCATACTTCTCGGCCAGACTCGTCATCACTTGAATGGCCTCTCTCGCAGTCTTGGCACGTTGAAGACCTAGGTCCATCAATGAGCCATAGTCGATGGTGCCCTTGCGGTCGACGAGTTCGTCTCGGCCCTCGAAGGTGGTTTCACCGATTGCCACCTGCCACTCGTTGATGTTGCCGGTGACCAAATAGGTCTCAGGTGCTTCGGGAATCTGGCCGTGATAGACGCGCGTGTCACGGTCGTATATCTTACGCATAGTGCCAGACGGATGCTTACCGGCCTCGTAGCGGTACATCTTGTGGCAGGCACCCCACGAGTCAATGCTGTAGGTACACATCACCGAGCCGTCGGCACTCGCTTTCTTGCCGACGAGGATACTCGTGCAGGCTTCACTCGGCGGCAGACATAAAGCCACCACCGCCAAAAGTAGCAAAATTTTCTTCATTGGTTCTAATTGTTACAAATGATTATACCGCAAAGGTAGTGCAAAAAATTGAGAATGGAGAATTTCTTTTAATTGAGAATGGAGAATTATTTGTTCTTGTGTTCTTATGTCTTAAAATTTCCGAGGTGCCGCCTACTTTCGTTGCAGGCAAAGGTAATGTTTTTTCTTGACAAATGGGGATGCACGGAGTCACATACTTGTTTATAGGAGAAGTCATTCTTTCTAATCTGCTGATTACTTGACGATTGTAGGAGGATTGAAAATTTAGGTAAAAATAACATGGGTAAAATGCGGTGCAGGTCATTTATTTTCGGTAAATTTGCAGTCTTAAACCGAAAACATTATACAAACCAAAACATAAACAACATGAATAAGCTGATTACACTGGAGCAGGCCGTCGAGAAAGTGCATGACGGCATGACTATCATGTTCGGTGGCTTCCTGGGCGTGGGAAGCGCCACACAAATCATCGACGCCATCGTGGAGAAGGGTGTGAAAGACCTTACCATCATCGCCAATGACACCGCCTATGACGAGGTGGCTCACGGCAAACTGGTGACTAACCACCAAGTGAAGAAGGCCATCGTGTCGCACACGGGCACGAACAAGCAGACCGCATTGCAGAAGAACGAGGGCACGCTCATCGTGGAGTACGTTCCCCAAGGCACACTGGCTGAGCGCATCCGCGCCTATGGCGCTGGACTGGGCGGCGTGCTGACCCCGACCGGTCTGGGCACCATCATGGCCGATGGCAAGGACATCATTACCGTCGACGGCAAGGAGTACCTGCTTGAGAAACCGCTGAAGGCCGATATCGCTTTCCTGCGCGCCAACATCGTCGACGAGTTTGGCAACATGGTCTTCTTGGGCACCACCAACAACTTCAACCCACTGATGGCAACCGCCGCCGACTATGTCGTAGTAGAGGCTGAGAAGCTGGTGAAAGTGGGCGAGATTAAGCCTGAGTGCGTCCACGCATCGGGAATCTACGTCGATGGCATCTATGTTGAGAAATAAGCTCGTCACATGGAATACAGAACGAAGATCAGACTGCGCATGAGCGCAAAGGATGCCCACTACGGTGGCAATCTGGTTGATGGTGCCCACATGGTGCATCTGTTTGGTGATGTCGCAACCGAGTTGTTGATCATGCGTGACGGCGACGAGGGGTTGTTCCGTGCCTACGACTCGATTGACTTCCTGGCACCCGTCTATGCCGGTGACTTTATTGAAGCCGAGGGATGGATTGACCGCGAGGGAAATACTTCCCGTCACATGCAGTTCGAGGCCCGCAAAGTGGCGATTTCTCGCCCCGACATCTCACCATCGGCTGCCGACGAGCTTGATGAGCCCATCGTGGTATGTCGCGCCTCAGGCACCTGTGTAACCCCCAAAGAATGTCAAAGAAAATAAGAACATGGATAAACTGATAATTACTGCTGCGATTTGCGGTGCTGAGGTCACGAAGGAGCAGAACCCCAACGTGCCTTATACTGTTGAGGAGATTGTGCGTGAGGCCAAGAGCGCCGTTGATGCTGGAGCTGCCATCGTCCATCTGCATGTGCGCTGGGACGACGGCACGCCTACCCAGGATCGCGGCCGCTTCCAGGAATGCGAAGAAGCCATCCTGAAGGTGTGCCCCGATGTCATCCTCATCCCGTCGACTGGTGGTGCTGTGGGTATGACACCCGACGAGCGCCTGCAGTCGACCGACACAACCCCGCTGCCCGAGATGGCCACGCTTGACTGTGGTACCTGCAACTTTGGCGACGAGATCTTTGACAACACCATGCCCACCATGCGTGCCTTTGGCAAGCGCATGATGGAACGTGGAATCAAGCCCGAGTATGAGTGCTTCGAGATGGGCCATCTGGACACCATCCTCACCATGGCACGCAAGGGCCAGGTGCCAGGCGATCCCATGCAGTTCAACTTTGTGCTGGGCGTCCCAGGCTGTACCCCCGCCACTGTCGCCAACCTGTGCTGGTTGGTTAACGGCATTCCCGCCGGGTCGACCTGGACGGTGACCGGTGTGGGCCGCCATGCCTTCCCAATGGCCGCTGCTGCCATCGCCATGGGTGGCAATGTGCGTGTGGGCTTTGAGGACAACCTGTACCTGTCGAAGGGTGTGCTTGCCAAGAGCAATGGCGAACTCGTCGAGAAGGTAGTGCGTCTTGCCAAGGAACTGGGCCGCCCCATCGCCACCAGCGACGAGGCTCGCGAAATCCTCGGCCTGAAAAAGAGGGTCTAGACTTTAGACTCTAGAATATCTAGAATATCTAGAAAAAACAACAATAACAACAATAACTAAAATATAAAGACTACAATGCAAAAACATGGTAACCGTTTCGGCACGCACCGCGTGATTGAACCCGTGGGCGTTCTGCCACAGCCCGCCAACAAGTTGGACAACAACATGGACGAGATCTATGACAACGAGATTCTCATCGACGTCCAGACCTTGAACATCGACTCGGCATCGTTCACCGACATCCACAACTATGCCAAGGCTCAGGCCAAGAATCCTGACGATGAGGCCGAGGTGATGGAAGAAATCAAGAAAGAGATGCTGCTGAATGTTGAGCTGCAGGGCAAGCACCGTAACCGTCGCACTGGTTCGGGCGGTATGTTGCTCGGTACTGTCGAGAAGATTGGCGATGCACTCAAGGGCAAGATTGACCTGAAGGAGGGCGACCGCATCGCCACGCTGGTATCGCTATCGCTGACTCCGCTGCGTATCGACGAGATTCTGAATATCAAGGCCGACGTCGACCAGGTCGACATCAAGGGCAAGGCCATCCTGTTTGAGAGCGGTATCTATGCCAAGATACCCGATGATATGCCCGAGAAGCTCGCGTTGAGCGCTTTGGACGTTGCTGGCGCTCCCGCACAGACCGCCAAATTGTGCCAGTATGGCCAGAACGTGGTTGTCCTCGGTGCCGGTGGTAAGAGTGGCATGCTCTGCTGCTATGAGGCCAAGAAGCGCGTCGGCGTGACGGGCAAGGTCATCGGTCTTGCCAACAGTCCCCGCTCGACCCAGCGCATCAAAGATCTGGGCTTCTGCGATGTGGTGGAAAGTGTCGCCGGCATGACACCCGTGCAAGTCTATGAGTTGGTTCACAAACTGACCGACGGCAAGATGGCCGACACGACCATCAACTGCGTCAACGTGCCCGACTGCGAGATGACAGCCGTACTCTGCACCAAGGATGATGGTATCGTCTACTTCTTCTCAATGGCTACCAGCTTCACCAAGGCTGCTCTGGGAGCCGAGGGTATCGGTGCCGACGTGAACATGATCATTGGCAACGGCTACACCAAGGGTCACGCCGAGTTCACGCTGCAAGAGCTGCGCGAATGCCCCGAGCTGCGCAAGATCTTTGAGGAGCTGTACGCTTAATAACGGCCTCACCCCCTTGCCCCCTCTCCAGGGGAGAGGGGGGGTACCTTTAAATCTTCATTTCAAAATGGCTGAATCTAGAAGAAAACAATTGTTTCCCGATGCCACTGATGAACAGTGGAACGACTGGAAGTGGCAGGTGAAAAACCGCATCGAGACCCTTGACCAGCTCAAGAAATATGTGAGTTTGACGGCCGAGGAGGAAGAGGGCGTGAAAAAAACGCTCTCGACCCTGCGAATGGCCATCACGCCTTATTACCTGAGCCTGATTAACCCCGATGATCCCTGCGACCCCATTCGCCGCCAGTGTATCCCCACGGGCCTGGAAACTCATCAGGCCGCTGCCGACCTGCTCGACCCGCTGCACGAGGATGAGGATTCGCCCACACCGGGTCTGACGCACCGTTATCCCGACCGTGTGCTGTTCCTCATCACCGACATGTGCTCGATGTATTGCCGTCACTGCACCCGTCGCCGCTTTGCTGGCCAGACCGACAATGAGTGTGGCATGGACCGAATCGAGAAGGCATTGGAGTATATCGAGAAGACCGAGTGCGTGCGTGATGTGCTGCTCTCGGGCGGTGATGCCCTGATGGTTGCCGACTCGCGTCTAGACTACATCATGTCGCGTCTGCGCGCTATCCCACATGTGGAGATTATCCGTCTGGGAACCCGCACTCCCGTGGTGTGCCCTCAGCGCATCACCCCCGAATTGTGCGCTACGCTCAAGAAATATCACCCCGTGTGGCTGAACACACACTTCAACCATCCCAATGAGGTGACCGCCGAGTCGCGTCGCGCTTGTGAGATGCTCGCCGATGCGGGTGTGCCTCTGGGCAATCAGAGCGTGCTGCTGCGCGGTGTCAACGACTGCGTCCATGTGATGAAGCACTTGGTGCACGAGTTGGTTAAGATGCGTGTGCGTCCTTACTACATCTATCAGTGTGACCTGTCGATGGGCCTGGAGCATTTCCGCACACCTGTGTCGAAAGGCATCGAAATCATCGAAGGTCTGCGTGGCCACACCTCAGGCTACTGCATCCCGACGTTCGTTGTTGACGCACCGGGCGGCGGCGGCAAGACACCAGTCATGCCGCAGTACGTCATCTCGCAGGCTCCCGGCAAGGTCGTGTTGCGCAACTTTGAGGGCGTAATTACCACCTATACCGAGCCGACCGAGTACCACAGCGAGTGCAACTGCCCCGAGTGCCAAGCGGCACGCAAGAAGGAGCAGGTGGCTGCCGACAAGGCCGTGGATGGTGTCATCTCGCTGCTTGAAGGCGAGCGCATGAACATCGAGCCAAAGGCCCTGAAGCGCCACGAGCGCAACGCTAAGTAAAGGTTAGGGGGCGGGGCGCTTCGCGCCCTCAGCCCTGACCTCTGATAGCTCACTTGCGAGCCCTGACATCTGATAGCTCACTTGCGAGCCCTGACATCTGATAGCTCACTTGCGAGCCCTGACATCTGACCCCTGAAACCTATCATGCCGTTTATTGACGACATATTGCGGTATAACAGTCTGTCGATTGTCGGATTGGAGAAGAATACCGGCAAGACTGAGTGTCTGAAGTATGTGCTCGAGCGAATCCCGCTCGAGCACACACGTATTGCAGTAACGTCAATAGGCATTGATGGCGAGACGACCGACCAAGTGACGCTCACGCAGAAGCCCGAAATAACCCTGCGCGAGGGAATGTATTTCGGCACCAGTGAGGCTCACTATCGCTTGCGGCGGTTGGTGAGCGAACTGGTTGACGTGAGCGACGAGAGCACATCGCTGGGCCGTGTGGTAACTGCTAAGGCTCTGACGCGAGGCAAAATCCTGCTTTCGGGGCCATCATCCACCGCTGGACTCCAGCGATGGATGCAATCCACTCGCAGGCATGGTGTCGACCTAGCCATCATCGATGGTGCACTGTCACGCATGAGCCTGGCATCGCCCGCCGTGAGCCAAGCAATGATATTGGCGACTGGGGCGGCCTATTCTGCGAATCTTACCACGCTGGTCAACAAGACCGCGTTTGTGGTAGAACTCATCAATCTGCCGCTCACTAGCGAGGACAACTTGCAGCGCCTGTTGCCACTTGAACGCGGCGTTTGGGCTATGAATCGTGACGGCACGATGCATGAACTGAATGGTGTGACCGCATTGTCTCAAGAGATTCGCTTTGACGGCATGGAACAATGCCAGACTCTCTATGTTGCCGGTGCCTTGGTTGACGGCCTACTTGAAAAAGTGCGACGCAACAAGAATCTGCGACAAGTGGAACTCGTAGTGCGAGACTTCACCAAGATCTTTGTCACGCCCCAACAGTTCCATCTATTTATTAAAAGTGGAGGTCGCATGACTGTGCTCCAACGCAGCCGCCTCATTGCCGTGACAGTCAACCCCACCTCACCCAGCGGCTACAACTTGGACAGCGATCTGCTTTGTGCCCGTCTGTCCGATGCCATCCACCTCCCCGTCCACGACCTACTTAATGAAGAATTAAGAATTAAAAATTAAGAATACACTATGTGCTCCATGGTCTTAATTTTCAATTCTCCATTCTCAATTCTCAATTGAAGAAACATGCTACTGAAGAATGTGATTGACTCACCCTGTGGGTTGCGGTATATGCTCGATGAGCTGGAGCTGCAGTCGGGATATGCTCGTCGTTGGCTGTTGGAACGGCCAATGATGACCGATGCCGGCGCGATTGCCGCGGCCTACTCGCTACTGCGGCAGTTTGATGACTTTGTGGACCGTACAGATGCCGCACGCCTCAACACCCTACGTTTCAAGCTACAGGCACTGAAGGACATCCGCACCACCATTCAGAACCTGCGCCAGCGAGCCACGCTTGATGACATTGAGCTGTTTGAGATAAAACACCTTGCCATTCTCTCGACCGATGTGGCACATCTGCTGCAAGAGCAGAATATGGCCGATGTGGTGGAGATTCCTGCACTCGACGAGGTCATCACCATCCTCGATCCCGATGGGATGAAGATTGCCACATTCTACGTCTACGATGCTTACTGCGCCGAACTGCGCGAACTGCGCACGCAGATGCGACAACAGCCTGATAGGCAGGAGGAGTTGTTGTTACAGGCTAATGAACTTGAGTTAGGCATCCGCCAAGACTTGAGCCGCCAGTTGCACCCGTTCGCCGATGCCATCGAGCAGGCGCAGTTAGCGTTGGCACGCATCGATGTGTTGCTTGCACAAGCGAACCAACTGCGGCAGATGGGGCTCTGCTTCCCCGCAGTGTCGGCCGATGGCACGACGCATTACCACGCCATGTTCCATCCGCAGGTGCGAGCAGCACTCGTCAATGTCAAGCGTGAGTTCCAGCCCGTGGACATAGCCTTTGGCCAAAACTCGACACTCATAACCGGTGCCAATATGGGCGGTAAGACAGTCGTACTCAAGACACTGAGCCTGTGCCAATTGCTATTCCAGTTTGGCTTTGGAATCCCTGCACAGGGAGCCACGATTGCCGTGAAAGATGAGATTTACTTCTGCATCGGCGATGACCAGTCGGTAGAACGCGGACTATCCTCGTTTGCTGCCGAAATGAAGAACATTGACCATGTCGTGCAAGCCTCGCGTACCGATCGTCGCACCCTCGCGCTCATCGACGAACCCGCGCGAACCACTAATCCAACCGAAGGAACTGCACTAGTCACCGCCCTATTGCGATTAATGCAAGACCGCCCTGTGAGCCTA
>JAEEGL017030951.1_pt1 | contig 13590 bp, 10 predicted proteins | sample 9134231 | NCBI WGS metagenome assembly JAEEGL01 (sample SAMN16246548, study PRJNA631951) | gut metagenome | biome: gut microbiome; feature: rumen; material: fiber-attached | host: Bos | place: Iran: Karaj | collected 2018-10
AAGGAAAGTAAAGAAAGGGTGAAAAGTGCAATAAAGAATTCGGGGCTTAAGTTTCCAATTCTACATTTCACAATTAATTTAGCACCTGCTAGCACTAAGAAACAAGGGGCATATTTTGACCTACCTATGGCAGTTGCTATTCTTACATGCAGTGGAGAAATTAAAAATGAAAATTTAGCCGATTTTACTTTTATTGGCGAACTTGGGTTAAATGGTGAGATTCGAAAAGTTGATGGAGTGTTGCCACTGTTGATTACTGCTCGTGATGTCGGCTTAACCACCGTATTTGTGCCATATGAAAATGCAAAGGAAGCAAGTTTTATTTCGGGGATTGATGTTTATGCAGTAAAAAATCTAAATGAAGTTGTAGATTTCTTAAATGGACTATTAACCTTAAATCCTGTGGAAATTAGTAAGTTTGAAAATGATTATGCAGAAACAGATTCAAATGACTTTTGTTTTATTCGTGGACAAATTAAAGCCAAACGAGCCATGGAAATTAGTGCGGCAGGTGGGCATAACATCATGCTCATTGGGCCCCCAGGGGCTGGAAAAACAATGTTAGCCAAAGCGTTACCCACAATTTTGCCTGAAATGACTTTTTCTGAAGCACTTGAGGTAACGAAAGTGCACAGTATTGCTGGATTACTTGATAGCAAACAAGGAATTGTGTCGAAACGTCCTTTTAGGACGCCTCATCATACATGCACGCCAATCGCACTTACTGGCGGAGGACAAAAAGCTACCGCTGGTGAAATTAGTTTAGCGCACAATGGGGTTTTATTTTTAGATGAGTTACCAGAATATAATCGTAAAGCATTAGAAACGTTGCGTCAACCGCTTGAAGATGGGGTAATCACTGTGGCTCGAGCAAGTGCAACTGTTACGTATCCTGCGCAGTTTATGATGGTGACGAGTATGAATCCATGCCCTTGTGGAAATTATGGCTCGAGGAATCGAGAATGTCGATGCTCTCCAGCGCAAATTCATAGATATCTATCAAAACTTAGCGGTCCGCTTATGGATAGGATTGATTTGCATGTTGAGGTAGATAGTGTGGATTATGATGATCTTCAAGAACATGGTGCGGTTGGTGAAACTAGCAGAGATGTGCGCAGTCGTGTGAATAAAGCACGCGCAATCCAAACTGAAAGATTCAAATCGAGTCACACATCATGTAATGCTAAAATGACACAGAAGGAAGTGCAGACGTTTTGTGTTTTAAATGAAGCGTGTGCCAATCTTGTAAAACAGGCTTTTCAAACTTTTAATTTAACAGCTAGGGCATATAACAGAATTTTAAAGGTCGCTCGAACAATTGCTGATTTAGCTGACAGTGAAAACATTGAGATTGAGCATATTGCTGAAGCATTAAGTTATCGAACTTTAGATAAAAAATATTGGATATAGTATATGAAAGATTATGAAAAATTGTGCGTTTGGTTATCAATGAGTGATATGCCTACCAAAAAACTTTATGATTTTTTAATTGAATGTGATTCCTATAGTGAACTTCTCACAATAACAGATTATTCTATAAAGATTATGCAACATTTTTCTGGAGATGAATTTCAAACTTTGATTTCACTTCGAGATAGTAAACGCTTTCTGTCTTTGTGTGAGTCGCTAGAAAATGGCCCAATTAAGTTTGTGACTATTTTTGATAAAAATTATCCAGAACGATTTAAGGAATTGGATATTCCTCCATTCATCCTATATTATGTTGGGGATTATTCATTGTTAGAAAAACGCTGTGTGGCGTTGGTAGGCACACGTAATTGCACGCGTTATGGAGCAGAGATTACCGAGAAGTTTGCTCGAGAAATTGCTCAGGCTGGCTTTTGTGTGGTCAGTGGGCTGGCTGATGGCGTCGATTATCATGCGCATGTGGGAACACTTGAAGTAGGTGGAAAAGCAATCGCCGTGCTTGCAGGAGGATTAAATTATATCTATCCAGCTTCAAATGCAGAGTTAGCGCGAAAAATTATTTCATCTGGAGGTTTGATAATTTCCGAACAAGCTCCAGATTTTAAACCTCAAAGTTACACGTTTATTCAACGTAACAGATTGATTGCTGCCGCTAGTGAAGGAGTGCTAGTAACTGAGGCTGGTAGTAAAAGCGGAGCATTACATACTGTGAATTTTGCATTAGATTTGGGGAAAGATATTTTTGCTGTTCCTGGGAATGTGAACAGCAAAGCAAGTGAGGGAACCAATAAACTAATTAAACAGTTCTACAACACATGTGTCATATCGGGAAGTGATGTGTTAGATGTGTTGTGTGAAAGTGAGTTAGACCTAAACAAATCGAAGGTAGACATTGAGTTTAGTCTAAATGAACAAGAAAAATTGGTAATGGATTTGTTAAAAATTAACGAGCTTCATATCGATGAAATTGTTCAAAAAACTAAAATAAATTTAAAAAGTTTAACAGGACTCTTGACAATGATGGAAATTCGTGGTTTAATTAGAAGGTTACCAAGTAATTATTACAAGGTGGTAGATTAAAAATGATAAAAACAATTCTACTTTTAGCATTGGGGTTATTCTTTTTGAAAGATTTTTCATCAAAGTAATTAGCTGTTAATAAAATTTGGAGGATTAAATGAAATTAGTAGTTATAGAGGGACCTGGTAAGAAAGATGCTATAAAGAAGTATCTAGGTGAAGGCTACGAGGTGTTTGCTACAAAAGGTCATATCCGTGATTTGCCAATTCATGCTTTTGGTATTGATATTAAAAATGATTTTGAACCAAGGTATGAGATTTTACCTGATAAGAAGGATATAATATCATCACTTAAAAAAATTGCAAGTAAGGCAGATAGTATTTACTTAGCAACCGACCCTGATAGAGAAGGGGAGGCTATTTCTTGGCATGTAGCTAACGTGCTTGAACTTAATCCAAATGACCCTGTGAGAATAGAATTTAATGAAATATCTAAAAATGCTGTCAACCAAGCAATCGGGAAGCCTCGAGCTATAGATGCTAATTTAGTTGATGCTCAACAAGCTAGACGAGTGGTTGATCGTATTGTGGGTTACAAGTTATCGCCAATTTTGTGTAAGAAAATTCAGCCAAAACTTAGTGCTGGACGTGTGCAATCAGTTACACTAAAATTGGTGGTTGATAGAGAGCGCGAGATAATTAATTTCAAGCCAGAAGAATGGTGGTCAATTACCTCAAGCTTATCTAAGTTAGATGGTAAAACAAAGCCATTTAATGCAACATTATCCACGAAGAATGATAAAAAAATAAAAATTAAAAGTGCCGCAGAGAAAGACGCTTTTTTAGCTAGTGTAGATGGTTTAGATTGGAAAGTTGCTGGTATTAAGAAAACAATAACCAAGTCCCATGCGCCAGCACCCTACATCACGAGCTCAATGCAGCAAGACGCTCTAAATAAGTTGGGAATGAATTTAAAGCGCACTACGATGGCTGCTCAAAACCTCTATGAAGGGGTTGAAATCGCAGGGAAGGGTAAGACGGCTCTGATTACATATATCAGAACAGACTCCGTTCGTGTGTCTCCAGAGGCTCAGAAAGCAGCAAGGGAGTATATTGTTCGCACGTTTGGTGATAAATTTTGCCCTGAAAAACCTAATATATTCAAATCTAAAAAATCGGCTCAAGACGCCCACGAAGCAATCCGTCCAATCTATATGGATGTGCGTCCTGAAGATGTGAAGGCAAGTTTGTCTGCCGATAATTACAAGCTCTATAAGTTGATATATGAGCGTTTTTTGGCAAGTCAAATGAGTGATGCAACCTACAATTCTGTCGCGTTAGACGTTGCCGTTGGTGACTATACATTTAAGGCCACAGGGCGCACTCCAATTTTTGCTGGCTACACTGTTGTCTACACTGAATACGTTGCAAAAGAAAAGGATGATGAAGAGCAAATTAGCACAATTCCACCGCTTGAAGAAGGTGAATTGTTAAAACTGAACGGCATTAAGGCTGATCAGAAGTTTACAAAACCGCCAGCTCGTTACACTGAGGCAAGTTTGGTTAAAGCAATGGAAGAAAAGGGAATTGGTCGTCCTGCAACTTACACACCAACTGTAACTATTTTGTTTAATCGAAATTACATCGAGTCTGAAGGTAAATCGATGAAGCCAACCGAGCTGGGATTCGCTGTTACAGATTTATTAACAGAGCATTTCCCCAAGATTATGAACATAGAATTCACTGCGCAAATGGAAGATAATCTAGATGATATTGCAAGTGGAGAAAAAGATTGGAAAGCTGTTATCGATAAGTTCTACACTGGTTTTAAAGAAACTATGGACAAAGCGAGCGAAGCATTAAAAACTTTTGTTGAAGATAGTGATGAGATTTGTGATAAGTGCGGTTCAAAGATGGTAATTCGAATGGGAAGGTTTGGCAAGTTCTTAGCATGCAGTAACTATCCTACTTGTAAGAATGTGAAAAACCTAGATGAAAATGGTGAAGAATCCAGTCAACTTAGTGAAGAAATTTGCCCTGAATGTGGCGCACAAATGACAATTAAAGTTGGTAAATTTGGCAAATTTTTAGCATGTAGTAATTATCCAACTTGTACGTATAAGAAAAATTGGGGTGAGAACTCCACTATTGTGGAAACAAGCATAAAGTGTAGCAAATGTGGTCACACCATGGTTGAACGAGTAGGAAAGTTTGGTAAATTTTTGGCTTGTAGCAATTATCCTAATTGTAAAAATATTATGTCGGTGAATAAAAAACTTGGTGAGTGTCCATTGTGTCATAAAGATATAATTGAGCGTAGAAATAAAAAAGGTGAGATTTTCTACGGTTGTACTGGATATCCACAGTGTAATATGGTGTATAAAGATCCTCCAAGTGGGGCAAAATGTGAAAAGTGCGGATCAGATATTTTGGTAAAACAATCGAATACATACACAAAAGAATATTGTGCTAATCCAAATTGCGACTATTCTAAGATTATTAAAAAAGGACAAACGGATTGAAAGTAACTGTTATTGGAGCGGGGCTTGCTGGGTGTGAGTGTGCGTGGCAACTATCTTTGCGGGGAATGCAAGTTGATCTTGTGGATATGAAGCCCGATAAATTTACTCCAGCACACCATAATCCTGATTTTGCTGAATTAGTGTGTTCTAATTCACTAAAGAATGATACTCTAGATTTTGCAACTGGCGTACTGAAAGCAGAACTTCGTGAATTGGATAGTCTAATTCTAAGTTGCGCTGATGAAAGCCGACTTCCAGATTCTTCAACTCTGACTGTAGATAGGGTTAAATTTTCCAATTTAGTAACTTCCAAGATACGGAAAAATCCTCTTATTAACATCATTAATAGAGAAGTTGAGAGTTTTGATGTTAATGATTATTTAGTTGTGGCTGCGGGTCCACTTTGTTCGGAAAGTTTAGCTAAATTTATTTCAAGTTTGACGGGAGAACCTCTCTATTTTTACGATGCAGTTGCGCCAATTGTAAGTGGTGACAGTATCGACAAAACCAAAACTTTTGTGTTGGATAGATGGGGGGAAGGTGAGAATTATTTAAATTGCCCACTCTCAAAGAGTGAGTATGAAGTTTTTGTGCGGGCTTTAATGGCAGCTGAACGTGTTCCTTTGCATGATTTTGAAACAAACTTTGAAGGTTGTTTGCCTGTTGAAGTCATGGCTCGTAGAGGAATTGATGTGCTCCGTTGTGGCCCGCTTAAGGCAAATGGCTTGCTATTTAATGGAGAACCGGTTTATGCTGCTGTGCAACTTCGCAAAGAAAATGTAGAAGGTGAAATGTATAATATGGTTGGTTTTCAAACTAACCTTACTTACTCTGAGCAAAAGCGAGTTTTTTCGCTGATTCCTGCATTAAAGAATGCAGAGTGGCTTCGTTTTGGAGTGATGCATCGAAACACTTATATCAATGCGCCTAAATATTTAAATAGGTTTTTTCAATTAAAGAATCACCCAAACGTGATGTTTGCCGGTCAAATTAGTGGAGTTGAAGGTTATGTTGAAAGTGTCGCAAGTGGTTTACTTTGTGGAATAAATATGGTAAAATATATAAATAGTGAATCGATGGTAGATTTCACTACTAAAACTTGTCTAGGAGCATTGGCTAATTATCTTGAAGCGGGAAGTGAATCTAATTTTCAACCTATGCACATTAACTGGGGATTACTTTCTCCAATTGATGCGCCTAAGCAAAAGAAAAAAATGCTTTTAGCGCAACGTGCCCTTGATTGCGTAAGGGAGATAAAGGCAAAACTTTAACTAAAATTAAAAGGAAATTAATTATGAACTTTATAGGAACTACAATTGTGGCTGTAAAACGTGGTGGTAAGACTGTGTTTGGTGCGGATAGCCAAGCTACGATGGATACGATGATTTTTAAAGATGGTGTAAAAAAACTACATAAAATATATAATGACAAAGTGCTTGTTGGGTTTGCGGGGGCTGTTGCGCCTGCATTTGCGGTGTTACGCATGCTAGAAGAAAATTTGAATAAGTATTCTGGTAATCTACAACGGGCTTTAGTGGAACTTTCAAGTGGTTGGCAAAACCTTAACGCAATGCGTAATGGCGTGGAAGTGATGATGATAGTTGCTAATAAAGATGATATGTACATCTTTACTGGTGATGGTATGGTCACCAAGCCAAATGATGACTTTGTGTCTATTGGGTCTGGAAGTAGATATGCCATTGGGGCAGCCCGTGCTTTGTTTGAAAACACGAAATTAACAGGGCGAGAAATTGCAGAGAAAGCTCTTAATATTGCAAGTGACTATTGCATCTACACCAACAATCACTTGTTCTTCGAGGAGGTTTAATTATGGAACTTATGACACCAAAGCAAATTGTTGCGGAACTTGATAAGTATATTATTGGTCAGGATAAGGCAAAGCGTGCTGTAGCCGTCGCTCTTAGGAATAGATACAGAAGAAGCAAATTGCCAGAAAGTTTGCGTGAAGAAGTTACCCCTAAAAACATTTTGATGAAAGGGCCAACAGGTGTGGGAAAAACTGAAATTGCAAGGCGACTAGCGAAGCTTGTGAAAGCTCCATTCGTGAAAGTTGAAGCTACAAAATATACCGAAGTTGGATATGTAGGGCGTGATGTTGAAAGCATGATTCGTGATCTTGTGGAGAATGCAATTAGACTTGTAAAGGATGAAAAATTTGAGCAGGTTAAGACGACAGCCACTGCTAATGCAAATAAAAAGATTCGAGACATTTTGTTAAAAAAGCAACGTCCTGCTACTCCGAAAACTACGACTAATAATCTAGAAAGTGGTGAAGTTGAAGTCGTGGTTGAAGAAAATAAAATTGATCCTAATGTGTTGCTTAGTGAAGTGGAAGCAGGAAAGTGGGATAATGAAATTATTGAGATGGAAGTGGTTGAAGTGCCACATGCAATTGAGATAATTCCTGGTAATCAAGATACAAACATTTCAAGTTTCCTTGGCGGTATTTTGCCAAAGAATAGGAAATTACGCAAGATTTCTGTCGCGCAGGCAAGACGAAACATTGTAAACGAAGAATCTAATCGATTAATCGATATGGATAGTGTGAATGAAGAAGGAATTCGTAGGGCAGAGCAAGAAGGAATAATTTTCATCGATGAGATTGACAAAATTGCCATAGCACCAAGCGCTCATGGCGGGCCTGATGTTTCACGTGAGGGTGTGCAACGTGACATTCTTCCTTTTGTGGAAGGTTGTACTGTTAACACAAAGTATGGAATCATTCGCACAGATTACATTCTATTTATTGCAGCGGGAGCTTTTCACATAGCCAAAGTGGAGGATCTCATTCCCGAACTTCAGGGGCGTTTTCCAATCAGAGTTGAGCTAGAAAATCTTACAGAGAAAGAATTTTATAAAATACTCACTCAACCAAAGAATGCAATCACAAAACAACAGGCAGAATTATTAAAAGTGGATAACATAGACCTTGTGTTTGAGGAAGATGCACTTAAGGAAATTGCTCGAATTGCTGAAATGGAAAATGAGAACAATGAAAACATTGGTGCAAGACGACTTCACACAATTATTGAAAGTTTGCTTGAAGATATTAGTTTTGAAGCTGGTGCAGAGCATCCAATGAGCAAAGTGGTAATCACTAAAGATTTTGTGCTTAAAGAACTGGAACAAACAGTGAAAAAATACGATTTGAGTAAATATATAATGTAGGAGGGAATATGAAAGTAGACAACTCTCCAGTAAGAGGAACAAAAGACTATTTGCCGAAAGAGATGGCAGTTAGAGAACAAGTTCGTGGTATTATTTTATCAACCTACAAGAAGTTTGGTTTTATGCAAGTGGGAACTCCAATTTTAGAGGATATTAATCGGCTTCTAGGAAGTGATGGCGGTGATAATTTAAAACTGATTTTCAAAGTTTTAAAACGTGGCGAAAAATTGGATTTGACTAAGCCTAATTTAAAAGAAAGTGATATTGTTGATATTGGGTTAAGATATGATCAAACAGTGCCGTTGGCTAGAATGTATGCAAATAATCAAAACTTTCTTTCAGCGCCATTTAAAGCTATTCAAGTGGACTATTCTTTTAGAGCGGACAGACCTCAACATGGGCGAACTCGTCAGCTAATGCAATGTGATATCGACATTCTAGGAGATAGTAGCATAAATGCGGAGATTGACATCTTAAACACTACCGCCAAGACATTTTCTGCTCTTGGATTTAAAAAAGTTACGGCTCACATAAATGACAGACGAATTTTGTCTGACTTGATTAAAATTGCTGGTTTTAACTTAGATGATGAAAAGGAAATTTGCATTAGCCTTGATAAGTTTGATAAAATCGGCGTCGATGGCGTGGAGCAAGAATTAGTTGAAAAAGGGTATTCAAAAGATAAAATTTCTAAACTTCTAAATTTCGTTGCTAAGATAAAACAAAGTAAGACATTTGACAAAGAACTATTGGCTATCGGTGTTAGAGAAAGCGTGGTAAAGGATATTCTGACTATTATAAATTCGGTTAATCAACTAGACACAAAAGGTTTTAAGGCTGAATTTGACATTTCAATTGTTCGTGGACAGAATTACTACACTGGTCCTGTGTATGAATTTTATATTGAAGGTATGAGTGGAGCATGTGCTGGTGGTGGTAGATATGATAACATGATTGAAAAATTCACAGGTAAGCCTGTCCCTGCGGTGGGGCTTGGGCTTGGCTTTGAACCGACATGCTTAGCGTATATGGAGCAAAACTTGGGGAAATCTAAGGAAAAGAATGTGGCTGTGCTTTATAAAGATGATGCGATTGTTGATGCTTTAAAGTTTGTGCAAGAATTGAATAGTGATTGCAATGCTTCGGCGATAGCTTTGAAGAAAAACATTAATTTTCAGCTGCAATCTTTAAAAGAAGTTGGCTACACACATTTTTGTTTTCTTGATGATAAAAAGATAAAAACACTATAATATATTTGGAGGATAAGAATATGGCAATTGTACATATCAATAATGAAAATTTTAAAGAATTAATGGAAGGGGACAAGCCTGTTTTCGTGGACTTCTTTGCAACATGGTGCGGCCCTTGTAAGATGCAAGGCCCAATTTTAGAGCAAATGAGTGAGGAAATGGCAGATAAGATTATAATTGGAAAAGTAGACATTGATGAATGTTTGGAAATTGCTCAAAGTTTTGGCATAATGAGCGTTCCTACAATGATTTTATTTAATAAGGGAGCAGAAGCGGCACGAGCTGTAGGTTTTAGGCAAAAAGCGCAATTAGAAGATCTGATTAATTCAAAGCTTGATGCCTAAAATTGAGGATAAAATGATGGAAAATATACAAGAAGAAAATAATTTTAAAGAAGTTTATGTCCGTAGGCAAAAAATTGAGGAGCTACGTAGTAAAGGAGTGATTGTCTATGCAGATAGGTTCGAGCGAACTCACAAAATAGCCGAAGCTAGACAATTACCACTTGGGACAAGTGTTAAGTTGTGTGGTAGAGTGATTGCTAAACGAGTTATGGGAAAGTTTTCGTTTTCCAAGATTTCCGATGTTGAGGGGGAGATACAACTTAGCTTTAATATGGCGGATATTGGAGAAGAACAATATAAATTCTTTAAGGCCTATGTTGATATAGCAGATTTTATCGGTGTTGATGGGGAATTATATGAGACACAAACTGGTGAATTAACTGTAAAATGTAAGAGTGTTGCTTTATTATCCAAAGCAATCAGTCCGCTTCCAGAAAAATGGCATGGGCTAACTGATGTGGAAACGAAGTATCGAAAGCGCTATATGGACTTGGTTACCAACGAAACTACACGCGAAGTGTTTTTAGGACGTTTTAAATTGATGAACTTCATTCGTTCTTATTTAAATTCTCATGGCTTTATTGAAGTGGAAACACCGATTTTGCAAACTGCAGTTTGTGGAGCCAGTGCCAAGCCTTTTTTAACTCATCACAACGCTCTTGATTTAGATTGCAATTTGCGTATTGCTCCTGAAGTTTATCTAAAGCAGGTTATTGCTGGTGGATTTGATAGAGTCTACGAAATTGCAAAATGTTTTAGAAATGAGGGGATGGATGCGAATCATTTGCAAGAGTTTACGCAAGTTGAATGGTATGCTAGCTTTTGGGATTATGAGGATAACATTAAGTTTTTTACAGAATTTTTGCGAGCATTACTTATGGAAGTTAAAGGTACTCTAGTTTTGGAGCATGATGGCAAGAAATTGGATTTTGCCAAAGAATTTAAGCGTATTGATTACACTAAAATGGTTAACGAAGTACTTGGTTATAATGTTTTAGATGAAACAGATGTGGAAAGTTTTAAGAAAAAATTGATTGCCACAAAAGAATATAAGATAGAAGAAATTAAGCCAATTAAGACAATTGGTGGACTCATTGATTTTGTGTATAAGCGTAAGATTAGGCCAAACATCGTCCAACCAACGATTCTATATAATTATCCAGCTAGCATAGTGCCGCTTGCGCGTGTGAATGATAAGGACAATAGGCTTATTGATATGTTTCAATTGCTTGTGAATGGAGAAGAAATTTGTAAGGCTTATTCAGAGCTCGTTGACCCAATTTTACAGCGAAAGAAACTTGAAGAACAAGCTCAAGCCAAGGCTGATGGCGATGATGAGGCAATGGATGTGGATGAAAGTTTTCTGCAAGCTATGGAACACGGAATGCCGCCTATCTCAGGGCTAGGCATGGGAATTGACAGACTAATGATGTTGTTATTCAATCAGCCAACAATTCGTGATATAGTTCTTTTCCCTCAAATGAAGCCAGAAAAGTAAAATTGTCAAAAAATTTATGATTTTTTGTTGACAACCACGAGTTAATGTGATATTATAATACAGTCATGTGATATCACATTTGGGGGTGTAGCTCAGCTGGCTAGAGCACCTGCCCTGCAAGCAGGGGGTCAAGGGTTCGAATCCCTTCATCTCCACCAAATTGGCTGTTTCCTTGAGTTAGGGAGCAGCCATAATAACACATTGAGGATTTTCCTCATTATGGGAGGCTAGCTCAGTTGGTTAGAGCATTCGCCTGATAAGCGAAAGGTCGATGGTTCGAGTCCATTGCTTCCCACCAGTAAGCCGTAAGGCTTTTTTTAGTGGGAAGGGTATTGAGCGAAAACGAGCGTAAGCGAGTTTCTCTACTTAGTCGATGGTTCGAGTCCATTGCTTCCCACCAGCAAACCAAATGTTTGCATCGAATAGGAAACTAAGTCGGTGTGAACATTTTTTTGTTGTAAAATGAACTCTTAAGTCACGGCATCAATTATTGACAACTATCATAAAGTATGATATAATAAGAAAGTTACACGAAAGAAGGAAAAGATATGTTTTTATGGAGAGTTTTATGGTAAACGATAGCGAATTTATGGCTGATGATTTTGATTTTGAAGCTTTAAGAAAAAGAGTTGATTCAAATTGGCAAAAATTAGGATTGGATGATGAGAGTTCTCGTCGCTCACGAGCAGCTTCATTACCCGCAGAAAAAATGAAAGATATGCTATATAAAGCGGTTGCATTGAATGCCCGAGAAAAAATGCTTTTGAATAGGGGAGGGGTGTTTATAAAGCCTATGCTAAAGCGCAATGAAGAGCGCATGTTAGCTCTCATTAATGATGGATTAGACTTAAATAAAGATCTAGATGTGGATGGAGTGAAGATTAATTTGTTGCATCAGGCTTTAAGGAGACGTGATTTAGATAAAGTTGGATTATTGCTTGCTGCTGGGGCTCGCCCAAAGATTAGTGATAATGCAAAGGAAGATACGTTTGCTATCATAGCCTATGTGAAAGATAAAGAAATAAAGCAAAAGATGATGAGAGTGGTATTAGCTTATATGGATGAACCGCTGACGGAGCATTGGATTATTGAGTATTTACATCGGACAGATGATATAACAGACTATGTGGTTGGTGAGATGATGGCTAGGCGTAGTGTAGAACTTGCTGTTGGAAAAAACAATTCAAATAACGATGATAAGTATAATAGAATATACACAGCTTTAATGGATAGGAGTATGAAAAGTTATGAAAAAAAGATAGTTGAGTTATTTGGTCAAAAGGATTCAGCTATGGTAAAATAAAAAACACCATATGGTGTTTTTTTATAATTCAGGGGCAAAGTTTCGCACAATTACATTGTCAGAGCGTTTTAATGCTTGCATATATTGCCCTCTTGATGTAACAATACTTCCTAAGATTGGAATATTTTTAAATAGGCTAGTCTTAATTCTACCGAATTTACTGAGAAGATTGCTAATAGGGAAAGTAACAAATTGAGGGAAAGCATTTTTTATTTCTTTTTTAGAATATGAAAATTTTTCTTCTGAATAGACGCTATTACAATCTTTTTTAATTTCACTCCACTTTGTGTTGATAAAGCCACGGCGAATTTGAGGGGCGTTTGTTTTAAACCACTCGACGGTGAAAGGATTGCGTGAATGAATTGCAATTTGCCCAGTGTAGGAATTAAGAATTTTAAGAATTTTCATTTCATCCATTCCAACATTTTTGTTGGTAGAGATAATCTCAATTAAAATAGGAGTGCGATTTGAAACAAAATTCAACACTTCCATTAGAGTGGGGATAGTATAACTAGTGTTAAGTAGATGAGTGTTGGGTAAATCTTGGGCTGTAAGGTTTTTTAAATAACCATCTTTTTGGGTTAGGCGAGAGAGTTGAGAATCAGAAAAAACTACAACGGTGCCATCTGAAATGACATGCACGCTGAAAGATAATGCGTAATTATTATCAATAGCGCGTTGAAAACTTGCTAAAGAGTTTTCTGGGATTGTTTTATTGTCAAAAAGTCCTTTGTCGGCAATAGGCTTTTCTACTAGCCAAGACTTATAAATATTCATACTATACCTCGTTTTTTCTTTCATTATATCATAAAAAAATAAAAAACGCTACTGATTTTAGGTATTTTATTTGAATTCTATTGCAAATTTGTTAAAAATTAGGTATAATTTAACACAAATTAAGGAGAAAACAATGTCTGATAGGCAAAAATATATTAGAAATTTCTGTATTGTGGCACACATTGACCATGGAAAAAGTACGTTGGCAGATAGATTACTTGAAGCCACAGGTACAGTAGCAAAGCGTGATTTAACCGAAC
>JAEEGL012664561.1_pt1 | contig 13589 bp, 10 predicted proteins | sample 9134231 | NCBI WGS metagenome assembly JAEEGL01 (sample SAMN16246548, study PRJNA631951) | gut metagenome | biome: gut microbiome; feature: rumen; material: fiber-attached | host: Bos | place: Iran: Karaj | collected 2018-10
GGGATCGTATAGTTGTTCTTCGTTCCCTCGACCAGGCGGTCGACCTCGGCGAAGAGCTCTTCGCGGACCTTCTCCTCGAATTCCTCATAGGATCCGCAGGAGGCAAGGTATTTTTTCGCGGCTTCGCTGACGACCTTTGCGAAGGAAAGGCCGTTCGCGTTCGGCGTATCCGCGCCCTTTCCGGGAATGATCAGTTCCCAGCATGCCGCGGCGGTATAGTTGTACGCGTCCTCCTCTTCGTATTCCCATCTGAGGAGCGCGGGGATATTCACGTCGTCGTTGAGATACTGCGGGAACCCGATCCCGACCTTCGTGAGCTCGGTCGCCTCGACGAATCGCGAAAACGGCGTCCTGCTGTCGACCCGGAGGTTGATCTTGGGATCGATGAGCTTCAGTTCGAGGCACGCGCGCATCATGAGGGACGAAAGATCGTTATAGCTGTCGGTCCCGTCCATGTTCCTGCCGCCGAGCACGAGGCTCTGCCCGTTGTCGCCCTGCTGGACGCCCGGGTAAAGGTCCGCGTCGCGGTTGAAGGAGAGGAAGAATTCTTCCACCAGTTCCAGCGCGCTCTCCCGGTCGAGCCGCCCCGCTTCGATATCCGCCTCGTAATACGGGTAGAAATACTGGTCGGCCCGTCCGCAGGTCGCCTGATAATTGTTCGCGCACCAGAGTCCGTAATGGATGATCCGGAAGAACTGGAACGCCTCGAGCAGCGTCTCCGCGGGCTCCTCCGGGATCCTTGAGAGCGTTTCCGCGACGACCGTGTTGCCGGTCCGGAGGGCTTCCTCCCGGTACCGCCGCACAAGCTCCGTAAGGAGGCGGAGCATCTCTTCCATCGCGTCAAGATACGCGAGCCGTTCCGGCTCCCCGGCGTGTGATGCGCGGCTTTCGGCGATCCGCTCCCGGACGCCCCGGAAGCCCGTCCGGATGGCCGTGATGTAGTCCGGCGCGTCGTTGTTGAGGTCTCCGCTCTCATGGACCCAGTGGTCCTTTTTGATCGCGGCCATCTCCTCTTCCGTAAAGATCTCCTGCACCTCGGGGACCGTCCTCATGAGGGCGATCTTCTCGAACGGGAAGACGTGAGGGATCTCCTTTTCGACGACGTAGCGGACCCGTTCGACCGCGCGGGTCAGGTCGTCCGTGCCTTCCGCCGAAAAGCGCCTCGCGAGCATAAAGGGATCCGCCGGCGCCTGCCGGAGGGAGGCATGTTCCCTGTCCTCTATAAAGAACTTCCGCATCATCCGGATCCTGTCGTTCATTTACCGAACCTCGCTTTCTATTCCCGCCCCGCGCAGGATGTCCTGCCGGATCACGACAGGCTTTTTTTCATCAAAACAGGGAGCGTACCGAAGACCCAGCTGGCCGTACTTCGCCCCTGCAAGCCTATTATACGGAAGAAGCTCCGCGCGGACAAGGTGCTTTCCCCCCTGCAGCGCTTCCGCGAGCGCGCGGTAATTTTCTTCCGTATCCGTGACGCCCGGAATGAGCGGCATCCGGATGATAAAAGGCGTCTCCTGTTCCTTGAGATAAGACAGATTCCGGAGAATGGGGGCGTTCGAAACGCCTGTCATCTCCTCATGCAGGACGGGATCCAGGATCTTGACGTCCATGTAGATCAGGTCCATGAGGGCGCACATTTCCCGGAAAACGTCTTCCGGCGCGTACCCGCAGGTCTCGATCGCCCTGTGCACGCCGGGGAGCAGGCCGCAGACCGCGAAAAGAAACTCCGGCTGCATGAGGGGCTCGCCGCCGGAGAACGTGACGCCGCCGCCCATGTCCCGGAGGATATCCGCCTGCCGGAGCACCTTCTCCGCCAGTTCTTCCGGCGTTACGGTATCCCCGCAGGGAATGTCCCTGCCGCCCCGGTGCAGGATCTGGCGCTCCGCCGTCCATCCCTCGGGATTGTGGCACCACCGGCAGCGAAGAGGGCAGCCTTTGAAAAAGACGGTCAGCCGAACGCCGGGACCGTCATTGAGCGCAAACTCTTTCAGATCGAAAATGGTTCCGTTCATGTATAGTGCCGCGCGATCAGCGCGCTCCGCATCCTCTCCATTTCCTGCGGCTCATACTGGTCGATCGCGAAGAGGACGGCGCCCTCCCCCGCCGACAGCAGGGGCGCGATCACTTCCGCGTCGTAAAACTGCCCGATCACGACACGGAACGGGTCGAGGATGAGATCCTCGATATTGAAAAGGCCGCCGATATAGGACGTCAGGATCGGACGCTCGGAAAACTTCAGCTGGTTCACCGTGCCGAACGCGATCCGGGCCAGTTCATGGACGGCGTCCTCATAGACCGCGATCGCCTCTTTTTCCCCGGCACGCGCGGCCTTGAGAAGAAGCATCTGCATTCCCGCGGTCTCTTTCCTGGTCGGCACGATCTCACGGTTGATGACGCCGATGATCTTCTCGTCGTCCGTCATGCCGAAATGCTCATGGAACAGTTCGTAAAGCGCTCCTTTTTCCGCCCTGCCGTCGCACTCATGGGAGAAAAGCGTCAGCGCGCGCCTGCCGAGCCAGTAGCCGGAGCCTTCGTCGGAATAGTTGTGATCCCATCCGCCGCTCCGCGCGCTCTTGCCGGTACGGTCCATCCCGTACGACATCGACCCCGTGCCGCCGACGACGCAGACGCCCGGCCTGTGCGCGAGCGCGCCGGCCCAGCCGACCGCGACGTCATTTTTGAACGTCATCCGGACCGGGGCCATTTTCACGGCGATCTCATTCGCGGCCACCGCGTCCGCTTCCATGTCGTCGCCGTACCCCGGCATGCCGAAGCCGACGAGGACCCCTTCGGGGCCCGCGTCGTCAATGGCCGGCGCAAGTTCCTCTTTTAAAAGGGCGACCACGCCGTCCACACCGATCTGCCGGTAATAGGAGGTCGTCGTGACGTGCTCGTATACGACGGCGCCGGACGGGTCCAGCGCCGTTGTTTTTGTCTTCGTACCTCCGCCGTCGATTCCGATATAGTATTTCGTCATCCCTTGACCGCTCCCGCGGAAAGACCGGAAATAATGTATTTCTGGAAGATCAGCGCGACGATCACCGGCGGCGCCGCCGCGATGACGCCCGCCGTTGCCGACAGGACGAAGTTCGGTCCGAATTTGCTCGAGAACTCGGTCAGGATGACCGACAGCGTCTTCGCGTTCTGCGTCTGCGTGAAGTTCATCGCGTAGAAGAATTCATTCCACGAAAGGATGAACGCGAAGATGACCGTCGCCGCGAGTCCCGTCGCCGCCATCGGCAGCACGATCCGGAAGAACGCGCCGAGACGCGAGCATCCGTCGATCATCGCGGACTCCTCCAGCTCCTGCGGTATCCCGTCTATATAGCCCTTCATGATCCAGGTGATATATGGCAGGACGAACGACAGATACGTTATGATGAGCCCCAGCCTCGTATCGACGAGATTCAGCCTGAGCAGGATCATGTAGAGCGGGATGATGACCGCGACCGCCGGGATCATCCTCGTGAACATCGTGATGTTCATCATGACGTCCCTGCCGCGGAAGCGGAACCGCGAATACGCGTAGGCCGCAAGAAGCCCGACAAACAGGGAGATCGCGACCACGACCAGGGTGACGATAAGCGAATTGCGCATGGAGCTGACGAATTTCGCTGCCGCGGAGGCCGTATTGCCGGACGTGCCGAACAGCATGTCCCTGTAATTCTTCAGCGTCGGATGCGCGGGGAACCATTTATACGGCACCTGCAGCAGGTCCTTCTTTCTGGAAATGCTCGCGATGATGAGGAACAGGAACGGGGAAACCGTCCATACCACGATCAGGACGACAAGGACGTACAGGATGACCCGGCTGCGGATCTTCTTTGCTTTCGTCATGCCGGCACCTCCTCTCCTTTCATGCCGCCGTCTCCGGAGGCGTTTCCTCCCTGTTTCTTCATAAGCTTCCGATCCTTCCGCGACGGGCCTGCGCCTGCCATCTCCTCATTCATGAAGAGGCGGATATACCGGTAGGTCAGGATGAAGCAGATGATCGAGAGCGAGTAGCTCATCGCCGAAGCCGGACCGAACCGCTGGTACTTGAACGCGGTCCGCTGGATATACAGCGTGATGAACTCCGTCGCGCTGATCGGGCCGCCGGCCGTCATGATGTAAATGAGGTCGTAGGTCTGCAGCGCCCAGATCGTCTTCGTAATGACGAGCACGACGAGGACCGGCACGATGAGCGGCAGCGTGATCTTCCAGAAGGTCTTCCAGGGATTCGCGCCGTCGCATTCCGCCGCCTCATAGAGGTCTTTGGAGATATTGGCGAGCGCCGCGATCGTAAGCAGTACGACGTACGGCGTCTCCTTCCAGATATCCGCGAACACGACGCAGCAGAACGCGGATACCGGTTTCGCGAGCCACTGCTGGTATTTGGAAATGATGCCGAGCTGCGAAAGCAGCGCGTTCATCGGCCCGTAGTTCGCGTTGAAGATCCATTTCCACATGATCGCGCTGACAACGCCGGGCAGCGCCCACGGGAGGATCATCAGCCCGCGGACGAATCCGCGGCCTTTGAATTCTTTATCGAGAACAAGTGCGATCGCAACACCCAGGCACACCTCCAGTCCGACCGTAATGACCGTAAAGAGGATCGTCAGGCCGAGTGAGCGCCAGAAATCCATGTTCTGGAGCATCGCCCTGTAGTTGGCAAGTCCCGTAAAAGTCATGTCCTGGGTCTTCAGACTCAGGCTGGATAACGACAAGACCAGGGAGTAGATGATCGGGATGATCATGACCCCCATGATAAGAAGCATGCTCGGTGTCACGAGAAGCTGGGGGAGATTCTTATTCGTCACCCCGCCGTCAAGGACCCTTTTTTCTTTCTTTTTTCCACCCATGATCTCTTCCTGTTTTTCCGAATGCCGTCTGCTGCACCGGATCCGACCGCAAGAAGGCGCGGATGCGGTTCTTCCCCCGTTTACGGGAATGCGGGCGGCAAAGCCGCCCGTATTCCGTTTTCATTGCATGAAATTGCTCAGCCGTTCTCCTCCGCGAGGCGGATGCATTCATCCTGGATCGTCTGGAGGCCTTCGTCGACCGTGACTTCCTGAAGGATCATCTTCTGGACGTTCTCCATGAACATCTGGACATACTCGTCATACCAGATAAGGTTCGGAAGACCGCGGGAATACTCGACCTGGCTGCTGAACTGTTCCCAATACGGATACTTGGCAAGAAGGTCGGGATCCGTGAAGAGATCCGTCCAGACCGGGATGGAGCCGATCGCTTCCGCGCGTTCCTTGTCGAATTCCTTGCTGGACATGTACTCGATGTACTTCCACGCAGCATCCTTGTGCTGGGAATTCTTCGGGATCGCCATCGCTTCCGGCAGCGTCAGGACGACCTGCTCTTCGCCGTCAGCGTGGATCGCGGAGGTACCGACCGCGATCTGGCCGACGATATCGGAAGAATCCTCGTCGTTCGCGCTCGAATAGACGCCGGGCCATGCCTGCAGGAAGAACGCGCTGCCGCCCATGTTGAAGACGTTCGCGACGGACTCGTAATCGGACGTCAGGGACGCCGGATCGCAGATCTCGTCGTTGTTGTACGCATTGACAAGCCATTCAAAAGCGGCCTTGGTCTTCGGATCCTCGGCCATGACCGGGTTGCCTTCTTCGTCGAACAGCTCGCCGCCGAACGAATAGACAAGGTAGGTGATCTCATTGCCGCCGGTCTGCTGCTGCGCATAGGAATCGATGAAGCCGTACGGAGCGATGCCCGCTTCCTTCAGCGCCTTGGAGGCTTCGGTCAGCTCATCCCAGGTCTCCGGAACCTTGTCGATGCCCGCGTCTTCCAGCATCTGCTGGTTGTACATGAAGAAACGGGTGTCGTTGTTCCAGGTGATGCCGTAAAGGTGTCCGCCCGCCGAGAACTTGTCCAGAAGGCCCGGAAGCATGCCGTTCTTGATCTCGTCGCTGGCATAGTCGTCAAGCGGCTCAAGCCAGTCGTTCTCATAGAATTTCTGGACCCACGCGTTATCGAACTCGATGACGTCATAGGTGCTGCCGCCGGACGTAAGGTCCGTCGTGATCGCGTCCGCGACCTGCTCCCACGCCATGTTGATGAGCTCGACTTCGATGCCGGTCTCTTCCGTGAACTGCTCGGTCTTCGCAGCATGAAGGCCGATGGTATCCATCTCGTGCTGCGGAAGGATGACCGTGATCTTCTCGCCCGCCAGATCGGAGCCCTCTTCCTCAGCGGCTTCCTCTGCCGGCGCTTCTTCTTCGGCAGCTTCTTCTTCAGCAGCTGCTTCCTCGACCGCTTCGGCTTCCTCTTCGACAGCCTCTTCGGTCTCTTCCACGGCTTCCTCAGCCGCTTCTTCCTTCTTCTCCGACGTCGCAGCGGAACCGCCGCAGGCGGCAAGCGCCGCTACCATCACCGTCGAAAGAAGGATCGCAAGAACTTTCTTTTTCATTTTTCTCCTCCTTGATTCCCTTATGGGTTACTGTATCTTGTGCAGGGCACGCCCGCGGGCGTGCCCGGTACAACCCTGATTACGGGCAGACGACCTCCATGCCGGTCAGCTCGCAGAAATCGATGATCTGCTGATACAGGTGCTCGCCGTAGCCCAGGCACCCGTATTCGTTGTTCCAGCTTTCCAGCATCTTGTCGACGTCGCCCTCGACCGTCGCGAACGCGTGCGGCCAGAACGGGATGCCGCATTCCTGGCGGCGCGCCTCGATGTCTTCCTCCGCCGGGACGAAGAGATCGACCTTGACGACCGTCATATACATCTTCCCGTCCTTGCGGGATACGCGCGCGAGAACGCCCTTGCCGGGCTTCGCGATCAGGCTGAAGGAAAGGCCGCCGGCCTCGCCTTCGGTCGGGATGCCGTGCTTCGCGAACGCGACGCCGTGGCTGTCCGCGAGCGAGGGCGGGATCGCGCCGTCGCCGATGACCTTGATCTCTTTCTTCTTCTTATTGATATGCTGAAGGTCGCCGTAGTAGATCGGATCCTCGGAAAGGCCCATCACGATGATCGACGTCATGCAGGTGTTGAAGTCGCTCAGCGTCGAGGTCGGCACGCCGTCGTCGAGCATCATGCTCTGCGCGAAGCAGGTCGCGCTGTAGTAGTCGCCCATGCCCGGGAAGGACTGAATCGTGTAATAATTGAAGCCTTCCTTCTCCTTCAGCTGCTTCAGAGCCATGTAGAGCCGGACGGAACGGTTCGCCTGCGCGTCGCGCGGGATCTTCGTCCCGATCCTCTCCTCGTCGGCCGCCATCTCCGCTTCCACTTCCTCGTCCGTGAAGCCCTTCGCGGCCTCAAGGAGCGCCATCGTATCACGGGAATCGATGTCGATGCCGAACATCTTCATCCACTGCGAAGGATCCGCGACGCCGCAGGTCTGGGCCATGCCGCGGCCGCCGAACGCCATGAGCGTCGTCATTTCCATGCTGTGCTTCAGCGCGGACGCCTGGCAGTAGCTGACGACACGGTTTACATTTTCCGGATCGTCGATGCCGCCGTATACGAAGCGGTGCTTAATGCCGACTTCGTTCAGCGCCGCCGTCAGGACGAGCCCGCCGACCGGACGCCAGCCCTGGGAGCCGTCGTGCGTCCAGATCACGATGCCCTTGCCGGTCTTCGCGAATTCACGGACTGCGCCGATCATGTGCGCCGCCCACACCCATGTGCCGGAGAACAGGATCAGGCAGTCGATGCTGTCGTCCTTTGCCAGCGGAAGGAGCGCGTCCTTCGCTTCCTGCTTCGTGGCGACGATGATGTCGTGCTCCACGAGGTCGATCTTTTCCGAAAGCGCGGCTTTGGCGCCGTCAATGATGCTCTGATCGATAAAAGGATCGCCCGAAGGATCCAGAAGACCGTCTTTGTGAACACCGTAAACCACAAAACCCGCTTTTGCTTTAACCATGATTTCTCTCCTTTGTCAATTATTACTGAAAATGTAGGAGGATCATTATACATCCTGCTGATTTCCAGGCCAAAAGGCCGGAAAATCACAGCAGTTATTATAATCATCCTCCGAAAAGTGTCAATTCAATCGCAAGGATTGAAGATGGATATCCGATTTTGACTATGCCGTTTTCGGCGGACGGACCGGCTTCAGACAGCGACCTGCGGATAGATCCGGTCGATTTTTTCCTCGCTCTTCCCGATGAAGCGCAGGAAGTTCTTTCCGAAAACATGCTCGACCACGTCGTCGGCATCATCCGGATTGAACTCCCGGATCAGGGCCTCGTCGATCTTCAGCCACTTCTTCGTCCACCCGATGTTGTAGCCCTCTCCCATGCAGTCGGTGCCGAACAGGACGTTGTACTTGACCTGGTAGTCGGAGCAGTACAGCCGCTCGAGCACCTGCCTGCGGTAGACTTCCGGCGTGCCCGGCGTCGTGTCGATAAACATCTCGCAGGAAAGATCCGGCCTCCGGATCTTCGCGTTGTTCATCTTTCCGTAGACCGCGATGCACTCGTCCGTCCACGGCCAGGAAACGTGCGCCACCGCGAATTTCAGCTTCGGCACGTCCAGCATGCACTCATACTGCGCGGGACGCATGTGGTCGGCGGACGCGACGCCGTCCCAGCTGATGCCGGAGTGGAAGACGACCGATTTGCCGTGCTCCGCGATCCTTTTGCAGGCCGCCATGCAGTACTCGTCCGACGGATAGAACTCCGAGGGGATGATCTTGAACCCGTCGACGCCGGCTTCGACCGCCTTGTCGATCTCGTCGATGCAGGCGTCCTTTACCGGGTTGATCCAGAAGATCGGGAACAGGTTGTCGTACCCGGTGCAGAATTCCATGACGTCGTGGAGCCGGTCCTCGAACGGTTTGGCGTCCGCGGGACGGGGGTCGCCGGACATGATCTGCGAACCGGAAACGCCGGCTTCCGCGATATCCTTCAGGAATTTCGCACGCATTTCGTCGATCGTCCCGTCGTAGGCCTGTCCGAAAATACCGGTGTGGACATGCGAATCCAGAATATACATTGTTGTTTCCTCCTTTTCAGTCTTCTTATTCCGCCACGTTCGGATAGATCCGTTCGATCTTCTCGTCGCTCTTCCCGATGAAGCGCAGGAAGTTCTTCGCGTAGACGTGCTCGATGACGTCGTCCGCATCGTCCGGGTTGAATTCCCGGATAAGCGGGAGGTCGATGCTGAGCCAGTCCTTCGTCCAGTCTACGTGGTATCCTTCGATGCTGCAGTCCGAACCGAACATGACGTTGTATTTGACCTGGTAATCCGAGCAGAACAGGCGCTGCAGCGCTTCCCTCCTGTAGACGCGCGGCGTGCCCGGCGTCGTGTCGATGAACATCTCGCAGGAAAGATCCGGGCGCTGAAGCTTCGCGTTGTTCATTTTTCCGTACAGCGCGACGCATTCGTCCGTCCACGGCCAGGAAATATGCGCGACCGCGAACCGGAGGTTCGGGACGTCCAGCATGCACTCATACTGGCAGGGGCGCATATGGTCCGCCGAGGGGAGCCCGTCCCAGCAGATGCCGGTATGGAAAAGGACCGGCTTGCCGAGCTCCGCGATCCTCTTGCAGGCCGCCATGCAGTACTCGTCCGACGGATAGAACCGGGACGCGATGATCTTGAACCCGTCGACGCCCGCCTTGACCGCCATATCGATCTGTTCCATGAAGCCCTCTTCTTCCGGATCCAGCCAGAAGAACGGGAACAGGTTGTCGTATCCGTCGCAGAATTCCATCAGCTGCGCGAGCCGGTCCTCCGCGCTGGCGCCGTTCGCGCGCTCCCGGTCGACCGACATGACCTGCGAGCCGGCAATTCCGGCGGCCTTCAGATCCGCGAAATACTTCTCCCGCATCTCGTCGACCGTAACGTTGAAGGCACCTCTCAGACCAGAATGAATGTGTGAATCCAGGATGTACATGCTGCTTTCCTCCTTATTGATTTATAACCTCCGGTGAAACAGATTGTATTCCCGCCCTGTTTCATCAATTTCCTACTGTTTCCATAAACTCAGCATCAGCATCAGGATGACCGCCGTCATGACCGGCCGGACGACCTTCATCCCGTTCTTCAGCGCGAGCGAAGAGCCCGCGTAGTTTCCAAGCATATTGAAGATCCCCGCGATCAGTCCCAGATAGACGATCGTCTTTCCGCTGAACAGATATACCAGCAGCGCCATCAGGTTCGAAAACAGGTTGATCGTTTTCATGAACGCGAGCGATCTGCTGACCGACAGCTTCATATACGTGACGCAGGCGATCATCAGGAACGTGCACGCGCCCGCGCCGTAAAACCCTTCGTAGATCCCGAAAAAGAACGCGACGATCACGATCTTTACGAGAAGCTTCCTGTCGATCGTAAGTTCCGCCTCCGGGTGCTCCCGGAGCAGTTTCGGGTTCAGGACCACGAAAAGGCAGAACGGGATGACCGCCAGCATGATCGTCCGAAGGATCCGCTCCTCCACGAGAAGGGCCAGCTTCGCGCCGAGAAACGATCCCAGGACCGACGATACGATCGCCGGGGCGAGGGCCTTCCAGTCGATATACCGCTTCTTCTGCATCCGGTACACGACGACCGACGATCCCATGACCGAGGAGAGCTTGTTCGTCCCTACGCAGAAATGCGCCGGCAGCCCCGCCAGCATATAGGCGGGAATGTTGATGATCCCCCCGCCGCCGGCGATCGAATCGATCAGTCCGCCGAGAAAGACCAGCGGGCAGATGATGAGCAGTGATCGGAAGCTGAAGGTATAACCCATAAGCCCTTACGCCGTGGCGAAATCCTCCGCCGCCTTCACCATCGCCAGGATATTCTCCAGCGGGGTATCCGGGGGAAGCTCGCACCCGGTGCACGGGATCACGCCCCCGCCGTTCTCCTTCCCGAGCGCAAGGATCCGCATCGTCTCGTCATAAACGTCCTGCGCCGTTCCCTGGAGCATCACCTCCGCGGGATTGATGTTGCCGACCATGACGGTCCTGTGACCGCACTTTGCCAGCATATCCCGAAGGTCCACCATCGAATCGACCGAGAAGAACTTCGCTCCGAAATCCCGGACGTATTCCACGCGGGATCCGGAATTGCCGCAGATGTGCACGAGGACCGGCACGTCTTTGTGCTTCTTCAGTTCGTTATACTTCGCGAGAGAGGGAACGACGAGCTCCTCAAACATATCCATGGAGATCATGTTCCCGGAAGAGACCGGGTCGCACAGATTCAGGATATCCGTACCGGCTTCGACCATAAGGTCCGCGTATACCGCAAGGCACCGCACCGCGAAGTCCATGAGGTCTTCCACCCATTCCTCTTCGTCGGCGATCGCGAACATGAGGTCTTCGACCCCGACCAGCACCCCGCAGGCCGTCAGCGGTCCGTCGTGACCGGACATGATCGGGACATTTCCCGCCGTCAGCGCTTTCGCCGCGCTGATCTGTTCCAGCATGCTCCTCACGTAATGATCCCCAAGGAGCGCCTCCCTGATTTCTTCGTCGGTAAGGTCCGGGATCTCGTTTTCCGGATCGGCAAACGCGGGACCGACCGTGATCGCGGACCCGGCTTCCGATGCCTGAACGTCGCTTCCGAACGCGTGCGCCCAGGCCATCCAGGCGCTGCCGCCCGCGAAAACGGCGTCGCTCTTCATTTCCGCGAATCCGTCGACGAGAAGCTTCGCGCCCCGGTCGGGCAGTTTATAAAGGTCCTCATAGCTCAGCCCGTGCTTTTTACAGATCCAGGCAGAGCCTTCCAGCGGAAAGACCGCAGGCCTGTCCACCGGTTCAAAACGCATGGTTGCCGTGATACGTTCCGCGGAATTCATAACCACTGTTCCCGTCTCCTTAAATACTGCCTTACTGAGACTGCCGATCCCGTCCGCGGGATCTCCTCAAAACTTATTTTTCGCCCCGTTCATGGAACATCCGGAATTCCAGCTCGAACGGGATCTCCTCCCCGGTAGCCTCTTCGTAGCACCAGGAGAGGTTCTCGTCCCCTTCCCGCGTATCGTCCGCGGGACCCGGGTTTTCGGCAAACAGCGCTTTCCCTTCTTCGATACGGCCCTCTTTGAAAAGGAGCATCGCGAGATAGTTCCGCACATATCTGTCGGCGGCAAATTCCGGAAGGATCCGGTCGGCCGCCCGCCGCATCGCGGCGAAGTCTCCGAGATTGTAAAACGTCCGCAGCACTTCCTTCACGAACGGAAGGTTGTCCGGGTTCATGAAAAACGCTTTTTCCAGCGCAGCGGCGCCTTCCTCGTTTTCGCCGAGCGCGAAGCAGCAGTTCGCGAGCCCGTGATATCCCCAGGTGCTCTCCGCCAGGTCAAGGGACCGGAGGAAATACTCCTTCGCCCGTTCGTGGTCGTCCGCCGCGAACGCGCAGATCCCCAGATGATACCAGGCGTACCAGTTGTCTTTGTCCTCGCCCTTTACGGCCTTCTTCAGAAGATCGGCCCAGAGATTCTGCGTCATGAAGGACACCGGCGGCAGCGAGGGATCCGGCTCGGCCAGTTTTCCCGTCTCCAGAAAGTCCGCCCAGATCTTCTGCTCATCCTCCAGTTCGCCGAAATCGAGATACGGCGCGATCCGCCGGTATCCGAGCGCGTCCTTGATCCGGTTGTCGAGCTCGCCCCAGGGGTGTCCTTTGCAGCGGACCTCCGCCTCCCCGGTCGCGTCGGCATGCGTCTCCTTCAGGAACCCGTCCATGAAGGACTCCGGAAGCGCTTCGTCGAGCCAGGCGGTCATGTTTTTCTTCGCGTCCTCGAAGCTGCCGTGCACCTTCTCCGGCTCGATCGATACCGCGCCGTAAGCTTCCAGCCATTCCCACGCCGAATTCGGCGGGAACGGGAGGCTTTCGTTCTGCGTGCAGGCAAGCCCCGCCTGGATCTCGAGGTACGGCTGTTTCCAGCCCTCCTCGTTCGTCAGCAGCTTCTGCCAGTTCTGTCCGCCCGCGGAAGATCCCCAGACAAACAGTTTCCTTCCCTTGAGCCGCCTCGTCGAGGCGTGGATCATGCCGTGCCCGTCCTTAAGGACATACGCTTCGTATTTCCTGCTGTCTGCACGGAGCTTGTAGAAATGATCCGTCGCTACCTTGTGAAGGGTCGGATAAGACGCGTCGAAATCCTCCACGAACGGCAGTTTTGCCTTGAAGACGGGTTTCGTGCCCTGGTTGACGTAGGTGTCGTCCGCCGGCACGATGACGCGCCCGCCTTCTTCCAGCTTCACCGCGATCGTGCTCCACCAGTAGATCGGCGTCACTTCCGGCATCCCGTTCACGAGGCGCATCCTGGCAAACAGGAACCGGGAATCCTCCGGCAGGAAGAAGTCCATCTGGAACGTGATCGCGCGGATCCTCTCAAACGCGTAGAGCCGCAGCACCGGCGTGCCGTCCGCCCTCTGATACGAGGCCGCGTAGACCTTGTCGCAGGTGAGCGGGGAATGTCCCCTCACGCCGCAGTTCCATTCCACGCCGCCGCAGAACCAGGCGTTCCTGACCGCCAGGTTGCAGGGCCGGAAGACCGGGTTGTTAATCACGAGGTCCTCGCCCCGGTCCTTGTCATAGAGGGACCACAGCCTCCCGCCGAGCGACGGGATGAAGACCGCTTTCAGATGATCGTTCTCGAGGACGGCCGCCTCGAACGGCTGCTCCTCTTCCGAATGATCGTAGGTATCGA
>JAEEGL015603060.1_pt1 | contig 13589 bp, 8 predicted proteins | sample 9134231 | NCBI WGS metagenome assembly JAEEGL01 (sample SAMN16246548, study PRJNA631951) | gut metagenome | biome: gut microbiome; feature: rumen; material: fiber-attached | host: Bos | place: Iran: Karaj | collected 2018-10
ATTGAATGGCAACTTGATGAAGTCCTTGATATAAATGGCTGGGATCTTAAAAAAGCTCTTAAGCAGTTTGCAAGAGGAAATGCCACATTGTTTGAGTGGAGTGGTTCACCGATAGTCTACCGAACAACACCGGAATGGAAGAGAATAGCTGAAGTGTCAAAACAGTATTTTTCAGAAAAATCAGCTGTTTACCACTATTATGGTACAGCTAACGGGACTTTGCATGATTATCTTATGGGAGACACTGTCAGGTATAAGAAGTATTTCTATGCTTTAAGACCGCTGTTAGCGGCAATGTACATTGAGAAAAATCACGTAGCACCTCCAGTTCTTTTCGATGAGTTGCTTAAAATGGATCTGCCATTAGAGCTTAGAAGCGCCATCGACGAACTTCTTGAAATTAAGAAAAAGACAACTGAGAAAGAAGAGAATCCTCAGCTCCCAGTGATCAGAGAGTTTATTGAAACTGAAGTGGCTAGGCAAAAAGAGATAGCGGATAAACTCGAAGATGATCATAATCATGACTGGACAACTCTTAATGAGGTGTTTAGAGAGGTTGTAAATTGTTAATGCTTTTGTAAAAGGAGTATGCGATATGTATGGTAAATCTATTGAATTATTCCTTGTAAATGGTCATGCGGATAGTTTGATAACAGCAGAATTATCTAATTGGAATGGTGAGGCAATTAAGATTCCGCGGACAGAAGTATCTTCGTGTGATAGAGAAGATATCAAGGGAGTGGGTGTCTATTTCCTTTTTTGCAAAGATGATGATGGAGAGGATTCAGTTTATATTGGTGAGGCAGAAAATGTTCTTGATCGATTGAAGCAGCATTTAAGAGATTTTCAATCAGATAAAGAGGATTATTACTGGAATACTGCAGTCGCGTTTGTGGGAAGTGCCCTTAATAAGGCTCTTATTCGTTACCTTGAGGACCGCTTAGTAAAAATAGCTCGTGAATGTGGTCGTAACAAAGTTCTCACTAAAAATACATATAGTAAAACTGTACTAAAGGAATCACAAATTGCTTCTATGGAAGAGTTTATTGGTAACATAAAGATTCTTATAGCAACTCTCGGATACAATGTACTATCTGCAATTCCCAAGGCTGCAGATGATACGAAGTATCTTTACTGCAAAGGTTCTGGTGCAGAAGCAAAAGGGTTTATTAGTGCTGGAGGATTAACGGTTCTGAAAGGGTCAAAGGTTTCAGATGGGACAGTACCATCATTTGAGACAAGAGGAAAGTCCTATTTTAGGTTAAGACGGCAACTGGAAAATGATGGAACAGTAGTAAATCGTGTTTTCCAGCACGATTACGAGTTTAACGCTCCATCAGCTGCCTCAGCAGTGGTTATGGGACACACGTCCAATGGTAAAGTGGATTGGAAAGACGAAAATGGAACGAAATTGAAGGATTTGTAAGACCTGCGTCAGCTACAGTGAAAAAAGATGGCAGAAATTCATATAAATAGCAGAATCAAAAATTGATTGAAGTGAGATTCATTAAGAGTTAAATAACGATAGCCATTAAAGGGGGCATTGTGTTCTTTGTAGATGATAAAATAATAGAAATTCTGCAAAAATTACCTTCAGAGGGACCATGCATAGATTACAAAGTAATACCATATAAAAAGAATCAGAATCATGCTTTTTTGCAGGATGTTATTGCTATGCTTAATTCTGAGCAAGCTGCAGGTGATGATAAGTTTATTATAGTTGGAGTAACGGACTCGCCACGAGAATTGAGAGGGATAGAACTTGAACAGTGGCGAGATGATAACGAATGGCAGAATTATATAAAAAAAATATCACCAAGGCCAGATGTGAGAACTGGATACGTAAAATATCAGGACTTGTTTTTTGGATATATTTATATCTCGGGTGCTAATAATGAGTGGGTCTATGAAGCAAAAGAATCGGTTATAAGTGATAAAAGTGATCGTGTTAGCGAAAAAAATATAGTATCTAAAGGGCAAGCATATATAAGAGTCGCAAGCGTTAATGAAGTACTAACGGCAGAGGGAAGAAAGAAACTTCTTGAGAAAAAAACGCAGCAGTTAAAAATGTATAAGCCAATTGTTTCTGAACGCCCAGAAGAAAAAATGGTTTTGCTTGCATTATCTTTGGTAGGCGGTTGGAATGAGAAATGTAGCGGTGATATTGAGGCTATAGAAATACTGTCAGGAAGAAAGCTTGAAGAAATCAAACTAATTCTTAGGAATGAGAATAGCAATTACTCTGGAAATATAAAATATAGTAATGGACTCTGGAGTGTCTCTGATCATTTAACAAGCCTTTTATCAGAAGCGAACAATATATTTGATGATCATATTGACTTGTTTTTCAAAGTTATTCGTTCTTGTTTTTTTGAAATTGATCCTAGATATGATTTACCGACAAGTCAAAGGAACTTTTCTGCGTTGTTGAGAAAAGAACATAAAAGGAGCTTTTCTGTCAGAATTACAGTGGGTTTGGCAGAAGCATTGGCAATATTTGGCAACCATACTAAGACATTTGCGAATTGTTCCAGAAACAAAATACTGAATGAAATATACAAATTTGAAAGGGAACTTTTTAAAACTTCTGATTGGAGACTATATGCAACTATTTCTAAAGAGATTCAGTTGATTGGCGAGGCATGTCCGGATGCGTTTATGGATGAAATAAGTAGATTACTGCGTACTAAGGATGGTGCTTTTTTACAATACTTGTCAGAGATGGAAGATTCAATTACTTCTATTCAATATGGATATGAGATTGGGAATACACTATCAATTCTTGCTAAAAAAGAAGAGTATTTCTCCAAAGCAATGGATACATTATTACTTCTTTCTGATGTAAGACCGCAGTTTGTAGATACGATGGTAGGAATTGTTCTGCCGTGGTACCCGCAAACGCACGCACCAGCAGCGTTAAGAATCGGCGTTTTTAAAGGCTTGGCGCAGGAGAATGCTTGTTTGACATGGGATATATTAATGAGATTGATGCCTCGTGTTGTCACTACGGGAAGTCCAATTCAAAAACCTCTATATATGGAAATAGAAGATATTCCAGAACAAGTCACTCAAAAAGACTATTATGAAACATCTATAGGATACATCAGATTAGCTGAAAGAATGATTGGTTCAAATGTCAATCGGATGTGCGCTATGATCTCTGTTATCGATGATGTTGACATTATTTTACAGCGGGAAATATTGGGTATAATAAAAGAAAATATAAAAGCTTTAGATGATGTATCTAAAGTAAAACTATGGAATGAAGCAAAAGATTTTATTCATAAACATCGTAAATTCTCAGATGCAGCATGGGCAATAGGGGAAGAAAGACTAGCTGATATTGAAGAACTTGCTAAAGAATTGATTCCTGATGATAGGAGATTAAATTCAATTAGATTATTTAGAAGAGATCAGTATTCTCTCTTGATGGATAGAGATAATTATTCGGATGAAGAGCAACGGATAAAGCAAGAGCAGTTAAAAGCAATAGAAGTCATATATTATAATGGATTGCATGATTTAACAGAGTTTGTTAAATGTGTTGAAGATAAAAAAATAGCTGGAGCTCGAGCAAGTGTTTTCCTTAAGGATGATGAGATTTGCCATTTTATTAAGCTCAGCACAAATGTGGATCAAGACGAATTTTTGGAAGGCTTGGTGACTGCGTATTCATTTGACAGGCTGGAGACGATAATAAGAGATTTTTCTGATGATGTAAAGGTTCAGATATTAGATAAACTTCCTCTTTCAGATAAGCTTGTTTTGTATATTAAATCACTTGATTTAAAGGCGCAAGAAATCTTTTGGAAAAAAACTGAGGTATGGGGTTATTTGAATGATTCGTACACTTTGTTGGAAGATACGATATCTGCTCTGAATCGTTATCACAGAACAGAGAAAAGTATTAGCCTCTTATATTTTAGTATTTTCCATAATAACAATAATGCTTTAGTACAACCTGAACTTGTAATAGAAACCCTAAAAAAGAATGTCGAAAATCAAGCGGAGAACACACAGGATGAATATCATATCCAACAACTTATAAAATGGCTTCAGGAGAGAAATGCTGATAAGGCGACTATGTTGGAGCTTGAGTGGAAATACTTGGCGTTTCTAAAAGATAGTGAAGGTTATCCGCCGATTAATCTATGGCAAGAGTTGTCAGAGAATCCAGAGTTTTTTATTTGGATTGTAAAGATTATATGTGGGAAGGAAAATAATCCATCTTGGAGCGCAGAGGATTTGCAAAAGATCAAGAGTCATTGCTATGGATTGATGTATAGCTGGAAAAGGGTTCCTGGTTTGGATCAAAACGGGAAAATTAATAAAGAAGTATTGGACAGTTGGTTTTCTTATGTTAAAGAAAAGTCTGTAGAATTTGATATTACTGGATTGGCAATGAGTTATTTTGGACAAGCAGCATTTTATAGTCCTGCGGATGCAGATGGCTTTTTTATAGATAAAGAAGTGGCGAAATACTTGCAATCTGATGTGGATGGAGCAATATTATCCGGATATCATTCAGAAGCAATTAATTCTCGAGGAGTCTACAGCGTTGATTATACAGGAGAAGCTGAGTTTAGAATTGAGGAGAGTTATATTGTAAAAGCAAAAGCTGCTGATGAAAACGGAATGTTCCGATTGGCAGAAACACTTAGGGACATAGCTGCATCGTATCATGAAGAGGGGTTACGGAATAAAGAGATTCACATTACAGAGGATATTGAATAACAAATATACACGTGAAACAGAGGAAGTAAAATGGAAACATATAATTCTTTGAATGCAGATATACTCTCATCTTTCTATAAATACCTCGGTCCCATTAATAGCCTTGGAGGATATGAAAGGTCTTATAAGCTTGTATTCTACAAGTCCTATTGTGAGAGCCTAAAAAGAGGAGAAGCAACCACAATAGAGCATATAGCAGGACTATTCAGGGACTATTACATAAATCGAATACATCAGGGAAAAGTTCCTGACTTAAATGTCAGCAAAGCAATAGCTAATCCAGAAGAGAGTACTTTAAAGGATGTGCTTGATGTTATCCTTAAAAATCCTTTCAATGTAATTCAAAATAAGGGATTCTTCAGAATTGAGAAGAAGGATGGCCAAGACTGTTTTCAAATGGTTCCGGAATTAGCGGCGGTAATGAACGATGCAGAGATAGATAAGATCTTGGATATAGTTGAGCGGAAACTGAAATTGTACTATTCATCAATAGATAACGGGGCTGAAGGCAAATTGAGAGAAGTAATTGATAAGTTTCTAAATGGATATGTAGAGGCCAAAAAGGGATCTTTTACAGGAAGTCCTTTTGGTACCTTTGTTAGATCAGAGATCCCTAATGCCATTTACAATACTGGCTTGGTGGATCCGCAAAACTACCTGATAACCGGAAGCGTTGGACAAGGCAACTGGGCTACAATTCCATGGATATGTATCTTTGACCGCAGCATCACAACTACAGCAACAAAAGGAGTTTACATTGTATACCTGCTTTCAAAGACGGGAGAATCATTATACCTGACATTTAATCAGGGATGCACTGATATCAAGAATGCTCATGGTAAGATGGGAGCTATCAAGATTATGAGGGAGAGAGCTGCCGAAATTGCAGCCAGAATTGATAGTAGAGGATTTAATGCTGACGAGGATATAGATCTTGGACAAGGTCTTACAGATTTAGGCGAAATGTATCAGAAAGGTACCATCTTCTATAAGGAATACAAAAGAGGTGCCGTACCATCTGAGACAGAGCTGCAACAGGATTTATCCAAGATGATGGATATCTACAGAGAATATGCTGGTGTTAAGCCAAAGACATCAACTGAAGTTATTTATGCGACAAAAGGAGAAGATGCGTTGTCTATCAAGGGCGATATAGAACAGATTAAAAAGTACATAGCAGTTAAAGGATTTAGCTACAATGATGGCCTTATTGAAGACTTCTATTTGAGCTTGAAGTCAAAGCCCTTCGTTATCCTTGCTGGTACCAGCGGAACAGGAAAGACTCGACTTGTAAAACTTTTTGCTGGAGCAGTTGGTGCTTATGCCAAGGAGTCGGGCGGAAATGGCAGATTTAAGCTTGTTTCAGTTCGCCCTGATTGGTCTGATTCAACAGATCTTTTTGGACATACGGATCTTAATGGCAATTATATCCCTGGAGCTATTATCGATTTTGTAAAGGAAGCCAAAGAGAACAGGGAATATCCATATTTCCTTTGCTTGGACGAAATGAATCTTTCCAGAGTTGAGTACTACCTGAGCGACTTCTTATCACTTATCGAGACAAGGACCAATGTTAATGGTGAGATTAAAACATACAAACTAACTTTAGATAAAGCAGCAGAGAAGGATTATCCGGATCTTTATATACCAGAGAACCTGTATGTTATAGGAACTGTAAACATGGATGAGACCACATTCCCATTCAGCAAGAAAGTGCTTGATAGAGCAAATACGATTGAGTTTTCTTATGTGGATCTTTTACCAAACTTTTCATCAAGCGCAGAGGCGGTAGTTCCACTGAACAAGGGTAATGATTTCTTTAAATCTCAGTATCTTGTTCTTGGAACAGATGTTAAGCCAGAGCAGCAGGAACTCGCCAAAAGAGTAAGTGCTGACATACAGAATATAAATAAAGTGTTGCAGCAGGCAAATGCACATGTTGGATACAGAGTAAGAGATGAAATTGTTTTCTACATGCTGAACAATGACACTGCGAAGCTCCTAGACTACGATACCGCTTTTGACTATGAGATTATGCAAAAGATTTTACCGAGGATTCAAGGAAGTAGCGAAGGCATCAAGAATATGATGTGTGACTTGTTTAAGATGTTCGCCGGCGATTATTCTGGCTTTAGTCAGAGTTATATCTGGAAGCAGATGGATGATTGCATCAATAATAAGTCATGCAAATATAAAAATTCCGCTCAAAAGCTATGCTACATGATGAGGAGATTCGAAGAGGATGGCTTTACTTCCTACTGGCTCTGATAAGTTATTAGAGATTAGCACTGAAAAACTAAATGTAGTTATCAAAAGTAGAAGAATCTGGCAGGGAGATACTTCCGACCGGTCTTCTTCACTTGTGCTTGATGGTAGGAATATTAAAGAGGTTAAGATTGCTGCGACAGAAGAGGATATTGAGTGTGAGAATTTTGATTATGGTCATTATGAGTTTGAAATTCCTCCACTTTTCTTTGAACAGACCGATTATGAGATCATCATAAAGAGTAATGATGGAAGTCAACTCTCTTTCTGGAACGAGAATTCTTCTATAAAGGACAGAGTTGGTTCTGCTTATGATGGCGATTATACTTTGCTATCAGGTGTTCTTAATTTTGAGAATACCTGTGGTTATTCTGACTTTGAAATCTCAGCAGATGGCGTGAGGTGTCTAACTATCCGAATAGAGGTGTTCCCCTCTAAGATCACTTACAAAGAAGATTATCAAAAAATGATTGATGACATTTCAGAAATGGTTTCTGAAGTGGCTATCGATTTTATGCAGAAAACATACCAGACATTTAAACTAGGAGATAAGCAGAGCACGGTACTGTCTGTATATTTTCAGATTTTATCAGTTATCTTTAATGACTATATGAATGCTGTAAACAGGATTATCAGTGTTCCGAACCACAAGCTGATTACAGAGCATGAGGTTGTTCCATATTACAAGGCAAAGAGGACTGACAAGACTTCTATCAACTGGCTAAGAAGGCGTCAGGATAGAATGATTATTACTGATGGAGTAGTAGCTGCAGAGAGGCTACTCACAGCTAAGAAGCAGCTTACTTATGATACGGAAGAAAATCGCTTTGTTAAGTATATTTTGAAATCTACAGTAAAGAAGCTGGACGAGTTTATAAAGAGATACACAAGATATGCAAAGAATGTAGCTGGAGGAAAGCCTGAAGAAAAAGTTATCCAGGATGCACAGCGGATGAAGAGAGATGTGAAGCGAGTTATGCACTCATCTTTTCTTCAAGATGTTTCTGAGTATCATGCTGCTAAGAGCATGTCTCTTGTATTTGGAATGGCTCCAGGCTATAGAGAGCTCTATAAGTGTTATCTCATGCTGAGCAGAAGCCTTTCTGTTAATGGAGATATATTTAAGATGTCTGTTAAGGATACAGCTCTTTTGTATGAGTATTGGTGCTTCATAAAGCTTTTTAACATTTTGAAGAAAGAATATAAGCTCGTTTCGCCTGATATAGTTAAGGTTGATAATAACGGAATAACTGTGACGTTAGTAAAAGGCCACAGATCTGAGGCAAGATTCATCAACCCTAATACTGGTGAGCATATAACGCTTGTGTATAATCCTTCAGAGCAAAAGACACAGACTGTCAATCAGAGACCTGACAATGTGCTTGAACTTGAAAAAAGAGGAACTGATGTAGCCTACAAGTATGTGTTTGATGCGAAGTATCGTATAGAGAAGGATCCTTCAAGCCCATTTTATCCTGATGATAAGCCGGGGCCAAAGGTTGATGATATCAATACTATGCACAGATACAGGGATTCAATTGTGTACGAAAATCGTGAATCCAAGTTTATGTTTGAGAAGACAATGTTTGGTGCATATATTCTCTTTCCCTATGACAACGAGGAACAGTACAAAAACCACAGATTCTATAAGAGCATAGAAACAGTAAATATCGGCGGACTTCCATTTTTACCAGGATCCACCAAACTTGTGAGAAGTTTATTGGATGACCTTATCAGTGATTCTAAGGAATCAGCATTTGAAAGAACAACGCTTCCTGCGGGTATAGAAGAAAAGCTTGCTAAGGTTGACTGGGATAAGAGAGAAGTGTTGATAGGAACATTCAGATCTGTTGAACAGTTCGAAACTTGCTACCAAAAGAGATTTTATTATGTTCCCAAAAGTATGGTGAGCGATGATAGACTGCCAATCCACTACGTTGCCTTGTATCAGACTAACAATAAGTTTGGAGACAAGGGCGAGATCAGATACTATGGAGAGGCTATACGTGTGGAATTGGTAAAGAGATCATCTATTACAGAAGTGCCAATAAGTCTAGGTAGAAACAATGGCGATGAAACATACTACAGGATTACAGTCCGTGAATGGAAGGATATCACTGATATTAATGAATCAGGTGAGACTATCAAGCCACTTGAGCAGGGGATGGCTATTGGCTTCACAAATATGTTCTTGTTACAGCATTGTGATGTTGTGCCGGAGCTTAATATCAAATCTGAGGAAGAGTATAGATTCTACAGAGAGCTTAAGCGTGCTTCTAAAGATGTAGATATCGCTGACAATAAGTCTGCTATTGGTTTTAAACATGGAGATACATATTTTGATTTCCTTGATGGTGAGATTTTAGTGATAAAGGATAATAAGATAATTCATAAGTGTGCTATCAGTGATTTTGCTAAGCGACCAGGTAGTTCATTTAGGATGCTAACCTATGCCATGAAAGGCAAGATGATGGAGAATCAAAATTAATAATGTTGAGGTGGTTATGGCAGTGAAAATGTACAACAAATTAGTGAGGGACAAGATCCCGACAATAATAGAGCAGGAAGGGAAGAAATGTAATGTGAGTGTTCTGGATGATAAGGAATACTTAAAAGCTCTGGATACAAAATTAGACGAAGAGCTGGCAGAATATCATAAAGACCAAAATGTTGAAGAATTGGCAGATCTGCTTGAAGTGTTGTATGCCGTATCTGAGGCGAGGGGATTTACAAAGGATGAGTTGGAAGCAGTAAGGATAAGGAAGGCCGAAAAGCGAGGACAATTCAAAGAAAAACTGTTCTTAGAATCTGTAATTGAGTAATGTGAAAGCGTGCCATTTGGTACAATAAATTGCGTGTTAATGGTATTTGCTGATGTAGGGGAGTTGGGGATATGGAAGACAGCATTAAACTGGCTATTGATGTTGAAAAATTAAAGGAAAACGGCAACGAGAACTATATTGCCACTGATGAGCTTATTGATAGTGAAAGAAGACTGCAAGGGCTCATAAAGAATGATATCAGCTTTTCTGCTATTGTTTATGGTTACAGGGGTACTGGAAAAAGTAGTTTTGTTGATCATGCTCTTAAACCGTTCGAGGATGATAGGGTCATCATCAGATTCAATGCGACTAAATATGGTAATGAATATAACAAGTTCCTGAAACGTTTTATCAGAGAGCTGTATTTAACTGTTAATAAAAATGAGAAAAAAGAGAATGTGGGGCTTTGGGAGAGGATTGGAAAGAAAAAAGATTGGGTTATTTCTAGGATAATTGAAAGAATTCTTGCTAACAAAGTGGAAAAGGAAAAAATAACCAAGAAGATTGGGAAGTTTATTACGATAAAAGTACCGAATTTTTTCAAGGCAATTCCGAAATTTTTTAATGTGAGTATTCCTAATTATTTTAAGGGGAAGCTTACAAAGTATTTATACGAAAAGAATAAGTACAAATCTGGGGTACTAAAGAATATTTATAGGCATACTTTCTTTAATATCTCAGAAAGTATCAAGGTAGAAAGCGAAAGAAAAAGAAGTATGTCAAGTGAAATTTCTTTTTCTTTATCCGGAGAGGCTGGAATTGAACGCACTGTAGATCTGATAACTATAGTTGGCCTAGTGGTGACAGTGGCAAACAAGACTATTATTCCATTGCTTAATCTGCCGAGTCAAAAGGTTGATGCATTAAATTTGTTGATTATTGGCGCATTGGCTTATGTTGTTAACTGGGCTATTAAAATCACAATAAAATCGGTGGCAAGCTTCGTTGGGAGCATTGCGACTTCAAAAGCACGTACCAAGACAAAGGAAATAATTGAAGAAAGCCTCTATGACGACGAGATAGCTGAATTTCATGTCTTTAGTGAGCTAAAGAAGATTAGCGAGGAAAACACAAAGGTCATCTTTGTGCTTGATGAGCTGGATAAGCTGAATAATGATGATATAAGAATTATTATAAGTGATTTAAAGGCGCTTATTCTATCAGAGGATGTTATTAGTATTCTCGTGGCAGGTAAGAACTACGAAGAGTACTGGGATGGTGAAAAGGATGAAACAGATGGTATTGCGACGAATCTCTTTTCCCAAAAAATATATGTTCCACTGGTGGATACTATGCGCTCTTGGGAAATTGTGAAATCTCTTTTTGCTGAGGAAGACCAGGATAAGCTAGATGATACACTGTATGTTAAAAAGCTTATCATGAAGTCTGAGGGTGTAATAAGGGAGCTGATCAATCTTATTACAAGCGATATTGAGTGGAATGTAGAATCGGAAAGCGAAGAGACTCAATTCAAAGCAATGGTAAGCATTACAAAGCCGGTGGCAGAAACAGCTTCTGATGCTAAAATCAAAAACTGCTATCTAGGTCTTACGCGTGTGGAGGAGTCTGTAAAGGAACGTTATAGAGAGGGTTATTATGCTAAGGCGGATGAAATGTATATGCTTGCCTACAGAATAACCAGATATGTCAGAGAACATGATAAGAAGCTGGTGGAGGCAGATAGGAAGGATGTACGTGATGGACTGATGGGGTATATGGATAAGTATGCAAAGCATCTGATACAGGAAGAGAGGGATTTAGTGTTTGATAAGATGTTTAGTGAAGAGAATAAGGCTGAAAATATAGTTTCTACTGTTGGTCAATATAAGACTTCAGATGAAATAACATCAAGTGAGTTATATACAATTGGTTTTGAATTTGTAGAAAAACGCTATTCTGGAATTCTGCCTGATTCATCTATAAATGATCTACAAGAGTTACTCTCTGATATATTCCAGGTAATTATATTCTTTGCTGAATATATGGAAGAGAGCATTAGTACCATAATGCGCATGTGTTTTCTTTGGGGATTTTTCCCGAATAATGATGAAGATATGACATGTACAAATTATGAAGCATTTAAAAGAGGAGTACTGAATTGTCCTGTATCCATAGAAGACTTTGTTAGTGGGTTTGAAAAGAAACCATATGGTTATTATAGCAATACAGTAGGAAAAGAATCTTTGTCTATTCAGTTCGAAGAAAATAAAGTTTGGTATAGGTCTATCATAGTAGAAGCATTAATAAGTATATATTGTTGGAGAGAGCTTGGTGATAGCGATAGGGACTATGTATACAAGAACAGGACCGGTAACATATTTATAAGAGAGAGTTTTGTTATGAATAATACTTGGGATATAGAAGCTAATGACAATGGAGTCTTGAGGGCAGTAGAAGTAAAGTATTATAAATATGGAATAGTGAGTCAAGAATTGCTTATGAAAACTAAGGATGCACTGGAAATGAGGATAGACCAATCCTATCAAGCTGGAAATGCAGTAATAGCAACATTTGTTTCTAGACCCAAAGATATTTCTTCTCTGCCAATAGAGTATGGACGTACAAATAATGGTAAAAATTATAATGTTACGGTAAGTTTTATTCCATATAATAATTATGAGAATTTCAAAAAAGGAATGAATGATTTTAAAAAGAAATACTTTATAGAAATAAAATAGGTAAAAGTGGAATTAAAAAATGCACATTACGAATTGAGGTATCAATAATGAAAAGTCTGCGATGATTTCATATAATGACGGGTTCAGGCCGGTGAGTTTTTTGATTGAGACGATAGATGAGGAATGTAAATAAAAGCATGTATGATGTAATAGTCGAGATCAGAAAACTAGAAGAAAAGTACGGTGAAGATTTTAACTGGGGAATAGAACTGAAAAGTGAATTCTTTGAAAATGAGCTTAAGAAAGAGGCTGTTTTTGCCTCAAACTCTAGTGTTAAGGCAATAGCTAGAAGTTATTCTGATGATGAAGTTCTTTTCACCATAGATGATAAGGTCTACCGCATATATCATCTTACATATTCCAGCGGAGAACCTAGATATCAAGAGTTTATCGATGGAAGCGCTGCTGTGGACTACATAGAAAAACAGTATGTAGAGGAATTTCTGTGAGGTGCAAAGTTAATGGTCACCAGAAAATGTTTTTGGAGAGACGATATGGGTATATTTGATGCTTTTAAGAAGGTTGATATCAATGCAGAGATTGAGAACATGAAAGGCGTTGAAGGCGATGGGCTACAGTAATGTTAAGAGCATTGGTGGTATAGCAGCTTACAAGGGAGAAATACAAAAACTGCAATGAAGACACGTTTGAGGAGTTTTAGTACTGCAAATAGAATATTTGCTATGATACTGGCATTCTCTTTGGGTATGTCTTCTTTTCTTTTGTGGAGCATGAATACCCATGCAGAGGACGATATCCCAGCATATAGTGGAAGTGCGTCGGTTGCTCTGAACAAGAACGTACCGGAGTTCAAGGATGAAGAGATCATCACAAGCTCTTTTGAAAAATATGGAGAGCTTGATAAGCTGGGGAGATGTACACCGGCAATAGCCTGTATTGGTCAAGATCTGATGCCTACCGAGGAGCGTCAGTCCATTGGCGATGTTAGACCGACTGGGTGGAAGCAGAACAAGTATCCTGGGGTTGTAGATTCGGATCCTCCCTATCTGTACAACAGATGCCACATGATTGGATATCAGCTTACAGGTGAGAATGCCAATGAAAAGAATCTGATCACTGGCACAAGATA
>JAEEGL015623548.1_pt1 | contig 13589 bp, 12 predicted proteins | sample 9134231 | NCBI WGS metagenome assembly JAEEGL01 (sample SAMN16246548, study PRJNA631951) | gut metagenome | biome: gut microbiome; feature: rumen; material: fiber-attached | host: Bos | place: Iran: Karaj | collected 2018-10
CACAGAATATCATACATACTTTACAACTACGATGTGGAATTTAAGCCCGACGGCTTCTATATCGTAGGCAGCAACAAGGTTCTCCTTAACTACATTACCGGCGTGCTGCCCGACCTTGATGTATATGGGGTCAGACAGATGACCATGGAGGAACTCTTTACCAGACTTCTTTATGAGGACTGGGACAATAAAAAGATGAAGGTGCGTTCTTTTGACAAAAAAGAAAAAAGCATCGGAATCAAGGGAACTTCCGAGTGGTTCAAGCGTCTTAAAGCTTTCTGCGAGAAAGTCGAATGGGACCATATTCCGAGAGAAGACATAAGGCTTGAAAAGAACAACCGCCTTATCATGAGCAAAGCCGATATAGAAAAGGTCATTCACGATTATCCCGACTGGCCCATGTATCGTAAATTCGAGCGCATGAACGATGTGCTTCTCGGAAAACTCGAGAATGAAATATACGGGCGCTATTACTCCTACAATGTTGAGGAGCAGAAAAAGCTTACCAGAAAATATACTGACTACTTCAACAGATTTGTCTGGGAGGATTCGGTTTTTGACCTATACGAGGAGTTTGCCCTAAAAGAGCAGGCGGCCAATCCCGACATCATCTACAAAAAGTATGAGCCCGACTTATACGATCTGGCATCTCTTGCCTACATATACAAGCGTATCAAAGAAAGCGAGGTCATCCAGGAAGCCAGCCACGTGGTAATCGACGAAGCCCAGGACTTCGGCATGATGGTCTACAATTCTCTCAAGTACTGCATGAGCAAATGTACCTTTACCATCATGGGTGATGTATCACAGAACATTAACTTTGGCTGCGGCCTCTCCGACTGGGAAGAACTAAAGAAAGTAATGCTTCCCGACAAATACGATTACTTCGGACTTCTAAAGAAGAGCTATCGTAACACCGTCGAGATATCCGAGTTTGCCACAGACATTCTGCGCCACGGAACCTTCCCCATATATCCGGTGGAACCTATTGTGCGCCATGGCGACAAAGTGGAATGCAAGAAGTGTGCCGACGCAGATGCGCTTAGGGAAGAGGTTCTGAAGCGCGCCCTCGAGATGAAGGACAAAGAATACGAGACCATAGCCGTAATCTGCAAAGACAGCGCGGAAGCAAAATCGGTTTATGAGTACATGAGTACCCACACGGAAGTTAAATATTTCTCCGGCGAAGATACAGAGTTCTCAAGCGGAATCTATGTAATCCCCATTGAGTATTCCAAGGGTCTCGAATTTGACGCAGTAATCATTTATGACGCGTCAAAAGAAGCTTATCCCAAGGAAGACGGCTATGCGAAACTCCTGTATGTAGCTGCCACCAGAGCACTTCATGAACTTGCGGTATTCTATAACGGCGAGCTTACGGGACTTGTGGCAGACCCGATTCCCGAGGACAGAAAGAATATTTCTTTTGCCGAAGACGATTTCCACATAAAGCCTTTCGTGTACGAAGAAGAGTTCAAAACCCGCGAAGAAATTGCCCGCGAACAGGCTCTTGAAGGCGACAGAGAAAGGGCGCTGAGAGACAAATACGGCCCCAAGAAGATTGTGGTTAACACCATCAAATCCGAGCCCGACAAGCCGACAGCAAAGCCCAAGCCGGCGGTTCATGCAGTTTCGGCCCGCTCTCCGTTAAACACTCCCGCCCACTCAAGGGCAACGGTCAGAATGCCTTCTACTTATAAGCCTGAGGCTCCATATAGAATGCCTGCTGAGAAACCCGCAAGACAGTTCAAGTCGGAATTTGGCACCATGCCCGAGACTTCGGCCCTAAAGCCCATCGGCCACGGCAAGATTGACAATGGTGTCAAGTGGATTAACAAAGACAAGACGAGAGTAGAAATTGTAGGCGGTTACGGTACTCTGACCATTACACCGATTGCCGACGAGACTGTCAGAATTTCTTTTGCCAAGGGTGAGCCGGGCAAGATTAAAGCCCTTCCCGAAGAAGTACAAAGAAAGCAGCCCTTAAAGTGGGTCTGTGCCGATGCAAGAGAGGCTTTGGAAATAAGACTTGAAAAACTTACCGTAAGAGTGGACAAAAAATCCGGAGCCATGACATTTATATCAAAGAGCGGCGCACCTTTGCTTGCAGAGAATCCGATAAATGCAAGGCAGTACCACGGAGGGGCGGATATCTGGTGGAACTATTTTGACTGGTCCAAAAAAGAACTCTTAAGCGGTCGGGGAGAAGACGATTTATCCTGGACAGACCTATGTAACACTGCCAAATATTTCTCCCACGGAGATTCCGGCAAACCGGCGGTTTTCATGTCCACGAAAGGATATCAGATTCTGGTTCCCGCAGGAATAAAGGTTTTTTCATGCACGATACCGGTTTACGGAACGTACCTGTGCTTTGAAGACTCAGAATGCATAGATTACATTTTCAGAACGGCCAAATAAGTTTTCTTTGAAAGTTAAACTTTTGAAGATTCGTTAACAGAGTCTGAATTTGCCACAGCATTTGTTTCAAATAAACTGATATCGGAAAAGTGACCGATAAAATTATCACGGATTTTTTCGTTAAAAGAAGAATCCGAACTATAAAACTTCCCTATGGCGCAAGCGGAATTGTAGGCTTCAAGCGCTTGCTCCTTAAGGGAAAGATTCATAAGTATAACAGCTTTACAAAGCAACAGTTCTGCCAGCATGTGGGAACGGTTGCTTTTCTTTTGCAGTAATAATGCATCATTGATACTATTCAGCATCTTTTCGTCATGACTTTCAGAAAAAACAAACTCATGATAAACACAGGAACAGACCGTGTTTATCCAGAAAGAACGGTGGTATTCAAGACTGTAAAGACAAGTGTTAAGCAGGGTCTCTGCTTTTTCTTTAATTGATTCAAGCAGAGCCAGACCATAATCCGTTTGCTTTTTAAGACACAGATAAATGGCATAGGATTTCGCCAGATTGAATTCAATATTGGAGGGAAAAGCGTTCAGTTTATGGTTGTCGGAAAAAGAAGGATTGCTGGTCAGAATGCCTTCAAGCGCCCATTCGCCCCAGTTGTCGTCGTTATTCATCTCAAATGCAATAACCGTTTTGGCATAGCAAATAATCTGCCTGGGCTCACCGCTTAAAAATGGTTCGGAATTCTCATGCAAATTGAGCAACTCCATGATTTTCATGTAGTCTTTGGCTTTAAGAGCCTCTGCAAAGCAGGAACAGATTATATGAGTCTGGGCATCGTGATGATTGGTAATGTTTCCGAAGGCTCCGTAGAGGTCTACGTTTAAACGTTCTGACAGCTTTGAAACTATATCGATTGATGGAAGGCATTTTCCTGTCTCTATTTTCCAAATGTATTCTCTTGAGCAAAGGTCTTCAGCAAGTGTGGCTTGCGAAAACCCTGCTTTTTCTCTGTAATATTTCAGTAAATCACCAAATATTGTGCCCATAATATCACCATTACTTCACAACATGTGTTAACTATTGTTCTATTTACAATAGAAATGATATCACATAACTTCATATTAAGAAAGGAAATGATAATTATGGGAAAAAGAAAAAAGAAAGCAATACTACTAACCATGCTGTTTCTTATCTTGCTTGCAGTAAACGGTAATGTAGCTTATGCGGGTGAATTGGATGATTTGGTTGTTATTTGCGAAGAAATTGAATAACGCCTAAGAGAAGTTGGATTGGATATAGATATATTTTACCGGTAAAAGAATATAAAAAAATGACGAAAGGAGAACTGTTATGAAGGCTATTAACGATAGCGCAAAGGAAAACAATGAAATCACCTGCGCTTGCACAAAGTGCGACCCCAGAGACGCATGCACTTGGTGTGATATCAGAGACTACTGTAACACATGTGATGCTGAATGGTGCTGGCCCTTTGCTGGCGATTATGATTGATTTAAGTGATTAAGTGTGAAGGCAGGGCCTATTTTAAGGATAGGCCCTGTACTTTTAACCGAAGGTATGAGAAGGAGACATTGATGGAAGCGCAAATAAACGTATATCCTCATAAGATTTTTAATTACAGAGGAAAAGAATACATTTTCATGGGGTACGGATCGGCTATTTATGAGCTTGACGATGTTGAGAGCCTGATAATAGCCAACTCCGGTAAAACAATCGATGAGATAAAGAAAATAGTTAAGATAAAGACATCGGAAAAAGAAAGCGAAAATGTCGATGAAATAGTGGAAGAACTCAAAAAGCACAATGTTGTCGTGAATGAAGAAACCGACAAAAAGTATAGCGACCTGCTTAATGCATATTCAGAAGCCAAACCGAATTCGGTTACACTTATGCTGTGCCAGGAATGCAATTTAAGGTGCAGGTATTGCTATGCGGAAAACGGAGAATATATGAATCCGGGTATAATGCCGGAAGAGATAGGCAAAAAAGCAATTGAATATATAGCAAATCTGGATGACGGAAAAGACCGGTTTGATGTGATAATGTTTGGCGGAGAGCCGTTAATGGATTTTAAAAAGATTAAAAATCTGGTCGAATATGCCAAACAGGTGGCTAAAGAAAAAAATAAGGAAGTAGGCTTTTCGATTACCACGAACGGAACCTTACTTACCGAAGAAATAGAACAATATCTGTTAAAAGAGAAATTCAACATTACATTGAGTCTTGACGGCGGAAAATGTGTAAATGATAAGAACAGATTCTTTCCAAACGGTAAGGGTGCGTACGAAAGTACCATCAAAAAAACAGAATTACTCAGAAAAGAAAAGAGAGTGGGAATACGCGGAACCATTACCAAGGTGGATACAGACCTTTTGGGCAGGTGGAAGGACTTGAAAGATCTGGGAGTAAGGAATATCAATTTCTCCCAGTCTGTCAATATGATGGAAGATAATGACTATGATTCGATGATAGAAAGCTACAAGCAATCCATAGACTATTATTGTGAAATGCTTAAGTCAGAGAATAAATCGGAAATCAAAACAATGGGATATGTTGCAAAGATTTTCGATAAAATCAAAGGCGGCGGTATAAGAATGAAGAATTGCGGGGCCGGTAACAATATGATAGCCGTAGATAAAGACGGTAACATATATCCCTGCCACAGGCTGGTTAATCACAGCGGATATAGGGTGGGGGATGTCTTTAACGGAATTAATGAAGACCTATGCCATAATCTTGAAAGAGGAATGCTCATTTCAAGCTACAGTGGCTGCAAAGATTGCTGGCTTGCAAGTTTTTGCACCGGAGGATGTGTTCAGGAAAATCTGGTGATGAACGGCAAAGGAAACGAAGCGTACGAAAACAATTGCAGAATGATGCAGGCCGTAGTGGAGTATGCTGTGGAAAAGTATCTCGAAATGTTGAACGAGGGGATTATAAGTGCGTAAAGTTAACAGCATGCGAATTGTTTCCGATGCAAAGAGGCTGATTAAATATATTGATGACAGGTGCGACAAAGAGCGGTATTTAGGCAAAATAAGCAGCTTATTAAAATGCGCCGATAAGTATTTTGTGCTTGAACCCGTCACAAGCAATAATGCATACACTCAAACGAAAAACATGGAATATGAACTGTCGGACGATGGAGTATTGTATGTAAAAATCTGTTCTTTTTATGGTGAAGAACTGAAAAAAGAAATATATGCGCTTGCGGATTTAATAAAATCTCATAACATTATCGGAATCATATTCGACCTGCGGAACAATGTGGGCGGAAGACTGGACAATGCCATTCTTTTGCTTAAAGCTTTTAACTGCGATAAAGGAATTGAAATTAAGGGCAGAATTAAGCGAAGAGGGAATTTGGGAGTAACCGAAACACTTCCAAAGCCTGAGCGAATGGTTGTGCTGGTAAATGGCGGCACTCTTTCCGCAGCGGAACTTGTTACCCTGGCTTTTAAGGAAAACGCGGGTGCAATAATAGTAGGCGAAAGAACATATGGAAAGAGCAGAATACAAAATAACAGATTCATAGATAAGAATATAAAAGCCAGATATACGATAGGGTCCTTTTTGGTAAAGGGCCGTGACATTGAAGGAATAGGAATCAATCCGAATGTTTTATGCTCGAATATTGATGAAAAACTACAAATTGAGTATGATAATATCGTAAAAAGAAACGAGTCATTTCAAGCAGGAGTGTTCTTTGTGCAAAAATCTCTCATTAAACTGGGATTCTTTGACAGAGAAATATCAGGCATTTATGATGACTATACAATTTCCTGCGTGGTGAGGTACAAAAAAAGCATTGGAATGGATCCGAATGACTATATAACCGAAACACTTATAAAAGCGTTATTCAAAGATATAACAAAAGGCGAAGATAAGCAAAAAGAATGTGCGTTTTCGGTTATTCGGGGAAATGATTGCAAAAGAGGTATATCCAAATGAAAGAAATGTTAAGCGTAAGTAATGTTGCAAAAATATATGGAAGCGGAGAAGGAGCCACTAAAGCGTTGGCGGGAGTGAATCTTTCTGTAAAAGAGGGGGAGTTTGTAGCAATAATGGGACCGTCGGGCTCGGGAAAAACAACGCTTCTTAACTGCATAGCTACAATAGACAAGCAGACGTCAGGCTCCATAGTTATTGACGGAGTTGACTTATCGGAAGTGAATAAGGTGGATCTGGCTGCTTTCAGACGTAAGATGCTTGGCTTTATTTTTCAGGATTACAACCTTATTGATTCCATGACGATTTATGATAACATTGCAATCGCCCTGACAATAAATAATGTTGCCAAAACAGAAATTGACGAACGTATAAAGGCAATCTCGGAAAGACTCGGTATATCCGACAAGTTACAAAAATATCCTTATGAAGTCTCGGGAGGACAAAAACAAAGATGTGCGGCTGCGCGGGCAATAATAAACAATCCCAAGCTTGTGCTGGCAGACGAGCCGACCGGAGCCTTGGACAGCGCATCGTCAGCGGAGCTTATGAGACTTTTGCAGGTTAATTTGAACAAAGAACTCGGCGCAACCATTGTCATGGTTACACACGATGCCAAGGCAGCAAGCTATGCGGGAAAAGTTGTTTTCTTAAAAGACGGCAGAGTAGACAAAATCCGGGAAAAAGAAAATATGAATGACGCGGATTTTTACGCAGAAATAATGGCTGAAATGGCCTAAGGGGGCAGAACGGTGTATTTTAAACTGGCAATAAAAAATATAGCAAAAAGAAAACACGATTACCTTATATATTTCATAAGTGTAATGCTCGTTGTGGCATTTATGTATTCATATATGCTTTTGGCTTTTTCCGGCGATATCAGGGAAATGATGTCGTCTTTTTCGCAATTTAACAAAGCAGTGGTTGTCATATCCGTTTTTGTGGCCCTCACAGGCGGTTTTATGATAAGCTACACGATTAACTATATTCTTTTGCGTCGTAAAAAAGAAATAGCGATATATATGCTGATGGGAATGGAAGAAAAGACGATATGCCATATTTTTTCATATGAGAACCTTATCATCGGATTGGTAGCACTTGTAATCGGCCTTCTTGCGGGAACAGGCATTTCAATAGGCTTAAAGACCATGATTGCCAATATTTTCTCAAGAAAGAAGGATTATGTGGAAATATTGAATGTTCCGGCCTTGTTGGTGACGATTTTTCTCTTTTTCTGTATGTATTTTTTTGCGCTTTTCAAAGAAGTAAGAACCATAAAGAAAAGTACAATAGCCATGCTGCTTACGGAAAGCATCAGAAGGGAAAAAGAAAGAACGGTTTCCGGCGTGATTTGGCGAATAATTCTTTTTATCATTCTTGAAGCGGCGGCTGTCGGATTGCTTGTTTTTTCTTTCAGAATATCAGATAACAGGGCGCTTGTTTTGATTGGCGCCTCGGGTGCGTTTGTTCTTTTGGGTGTATTTCTCTGTGCCGGAGTGATTCCGGATTTAATAAGACTATGCGCCAAAAAAGGAGCTTATAAAGGAACTAAACTGTTTCTTCTGGCACAAATCGTTTCAAGAGGAAGAACTGCCGGAAGAGTTATCAGGGTATCGGTTCTTCTTATAACCGCTACGCTTATAACCGCATTTATGGGATTTTTGATGGGTGGAGGTTATAAGACAAATATTCAGGCAGATTATCCTTATGATGCGTGCGTTTCATTCGGCGCCAATATAGAGTCTTTTGATGATGTTATTGATTATGTCGACAAAACCGATGGCGTTAAGGACTATGTTTTTTTCAGGCTGTATAAAGACGAAAATGTGGACGGAGATATTATTACTCTTTCCGATTACAATGCGGTCAGAAAGCTTTTGGGTTATAAAGAATTGACCTTGGCGGAGGGCGAGTTTATTATTCATTCGGAAGAATGGTTCAAGCATGAAAAACTGAGAAATTCTTTTGGCGGGAGCGAGGGAATATCCGTTGGCGGCAGAACTTTAAAAATGGCTGAAACCATATATGACGAACCGATGGAGCAAAGTCGTATGGTGGGGAGAAACGGATATGTTGTTGTGGTGGCGGATGCCTGCGTGGAAAATCTTGCAACCGACGAGAGCAGACTGGCCATGAGTCTGAAAAATGCCGAAAGGGCACAGCTCAGAGATGATTTGAACAGATTCGTTCGAAAAGAGTGGATGCCTGTAATAAACAGTGAAATAACCGACAAAGTGACGATAAGTATTTCCGCCAAAGCCTGGGGAGTTGCCAATACACTTTCGGGATTTGTAACGCTTTCTTTTTGCGGGTTTTATCTTGGCGCAATATTGATGGTAATTACCGGGATGCTTGTTTCGCTAAATCAGTTAGACAGAGTGGATTTGAGCCTGAGATATTACACGATACTTGATAAAATCGGAGTGTCTCCGAAGATGCTTAAGAACTCGGCAGTCAAAGAGATAACATGTTTTTTTGCCCTTCCGCTAATCTTTCCGCTGCTGGTTTTTGCGCTGGTGATAGTTTTGTCCAAACAGATCTTGAGTAAATATATCCTTTCACCCGCGGCTGTTCCTCACGCGGCATTGTTTGCGCTGGGAACGGTACTGGGGATATACGTGCTGTATTACCTGGTTGTAAGATTTTTGTATAAAAAGGCGGTGCTGCCTTGAGAATTATGCAATAACTATAATAAACCGCTAAAGCGTTTTATTATCGGTCGCTTATATTATCGGTGGAAACATATTTCAAAATGCTGTATACTGAATCAGAGTACAGCGGAGGTACCGATATGGCATATTTATTTTGGGGCTTTCTTTTTATATTTAAATTTCCCTTTGCATATCTTACTGTTTCAAAGTGGGGACTGACTTTCGGAATGCCTGATTTTGTGGGCTTCATTCTTGTCTGGAGAGGCCTTACGGCATTGACACCCGAGAGCAGGTCTTTTAAAAAACTGATTCCGGCATCGATATTGTTTATCTTTGCTTCCACGGCAAAATATGTTCTGACGATGTTCAATCTTCTTTCAAGCGATAAGATGTCTACATTTGTTGTGGATGTACTTTACAGCACGGCGACGCTTTTCTTTTGCTATCTTATTGTGCGTGGCATCAGGGATATGGAGATTAAGAGAAATGCGGAGTTTTACAGCGCCAGGTTATTCAGAGCCTGGGTGGCGGTTTTTGTGTTTACCATCTGCTCCAAGCTTCCGGTTAACGGGCTTAAGCTGGTGGGAGCTCTCGGTATCGTTGTCGTGTCGGCCATGTTCCTTGTGAGAATGTGGGATTCCATGAAGAATTACAAGGCATGTCTCGAAAAAAACGGTCCTGCCAATCAGTGATTTTTAAGAAGTCTTCGAAAGAGGGCTTCTTTTTTATTGACAAAATGTATGAACAAGTAGTATTATTCGCGTAGTACTAAAAAGGAACACTAATGGTGGCGCGTATGTCCGATGCAGTTTTTTTAGACAATTTAAAGGCTTTCGGCCTGACGGGTCAGGAGGCTCTCATATATGAAGCGCTTTTAAAAAAAGGCTCCATGACGGGATACGAGGTGGCCAAGGATACCGGAATCTCCCGATCCAACGCCTACAGCTCTTTAAGCGGTCTGGTGGACAAGGGCGCGGCTTACGTTTGGGAAGGTGAAGTTACCAAATACACACCCGAAGACGTTAATGTTTTTACCTGCAAGATGCTTAAAGACCTTGAAAAACGTGCTCAGATTCTTAAGGAGCATGCTCCGGGCAAGGCTGACATGTCAGAGGGCTATCTCACCATAAGAGGTACGGACAACATCAGGAACAAAATATCCGACATGCTTAACAAATGTGAGTTAAGGCTCTACATCCTCGCCGAATCTTCCCTTTTAAATGAATATGAAAGTGAACTTGCAGAGCTGGTCAAGAGCGGCAAAAAAGTTGTTATTTTAAGCGACGATTTCAAACTTCCCGGTGCTACGATTTATAAAACGGTTCCGGAAAAAGGACAGCTTCGTTTTATAACGGATTCTTCTTTTGTCCTGACGGGAACACTGTTTAACAACGATGAGGACAGATGCCTCTATTCGGGCCAGAGCAATCTTGTTTCGGTCATGAAAGAGGCTCTCAGAAATAAAATCATACTAATACAAAACAATCTCAAGGAGGAAATACAGCTATGAAACTTGCAATTTTAGGATACGGTAACCTTGGAAAAGGTATTGAATGTGCCGTTAAACAGAACAAAGACGCAGAACTTAAATATGTTTTTACCAGAAGAGATCCTTCAACCGTTAAGATTCTTACCGAAGGAGTAAGCGTTAAGAACGTAAGCGAGATTCTTGACTATAAGGATGATATCGATGTACTTATCATCTGCGGCGGAAGCGCAACCGACCTTCCCGAGATGACACCCAAGTATGCTCAGTACTTTAACGTAATCGACAGCTTCGACACTCACGCGCGCATTCCCGAGCACTTTGCAAACGTTGACAAAGCGGCCAAAGAAAGCGGTCACACAGCCCTTATTTCCGCAGGCTGGGATCCCGGCATGTTCTCTCTTAACAGACTCTATGCCAACTGCATTCTTCCCGAAGGTAACGACTATACTTTCTGGGGCAAGGGCGTAAGCCAGGGTCACTCCGATGCCATCAGAAGAATTGACGGAGTTAAGAACGGCAAACAGTATACCATTCCCGTTCCCGAAGCATTAAGAGCGGTAAGAGCGGGCGAGAACCCTACACTTACCACCAGACAGAAGCACACCAGAGAATGTTTTGTAGTTGCCGAAGAAGGTGCCGACCTTGCCCGCATTGAGCGGGAGATTAAGACCATGCCCAACTACTTTGACGAGTATGACACCACCGTACACTTTATTACAGAGGAAGAACTTCAGCGTGACCACGCAGGCATTCCTCACGGCGGTTTTGTATTCCGTTCGGGCGTTACCGGCTGGAACAAGGAAGACAAGGCCATCATCGAATATAGCTTAAAACTTGACTCCAACCCCGAGTTTACTGCCTCTGTTTTGGTAGCATACGCTCGCGCCATCAACAGACTCAACAAAGAAGGCTCTGTAGGCTGCAAGACCGTATTTGACGTAGCTCCCGCATACTTAAGCCCCCTTTCCGGCGACGAACTCAGAGCACATCTCCTTTAAAAATCAGGAAGGATTTAACATGAATTCATACATCCATAAAGTCGATTTCTTTAAGGGTAACAATCCCGAAGACATAGCACAAAAATACGGCACACCCGTCTATGTATACAATGAAGACATTATCCGTGCCCACATGAAAAGTGTTGCGGGGGTCATTACCAAATACCCCTACACCGCCAATTATTCAGTAAAGGCCAATACCAACATTCACATTTTAAAGTTTGCTCTTGAAGAGGGCGTCAACTGCGACGCCATGAGCGAGGGCGAGATTCGCATGCTGGAGGCGGCAGGCTTCCCTTATGACCGCATTTTCTTTGTACCCAATAACGTGTCCAAAGAAGAAATGCAGTATGCAATCGACAGAAATATAATGACCAGTTGTGATTCTCTTTCACAGCTTGAACAGTACGGCGAGCTTAACCCCGGCGGCAAGTGTGCGGTTCGTATCAACCCCGGCGTAGGTGCCGGCCATCACGAGAAAGTCGTAACCGGCGGCAAAAAAACAAAGTTCGGCATTTCCGAGTCCGATATCGACAAGATTTTTGAAATCTGTAACAGGTACAACCTTACAATCGCAGGCATCAACCAGCATATCGGTTCTTTGTTCATGGAGCCCACCCCCTATCTTGAGGCGGTAACCAATCTTTTAAGAATAGCCAAGCGTTTTGACAACCTTGAGTTTATAGACTTCGGCGGCGGTTATGGTATTCCCTACCACAAGCTTGACGACCAGCCTGAATACGATATGGAAGGTTTTAAGAAGAGCCTTGAGCCCATTATTGATTCTTTTGTCAAAGAATACGGAAAAGCTCCCCTCTTTAAGTCTGAGCCCGGCAGATACTGCGTTGCCGAAGGAAGCGTTATTCTCGGAAGAGTTCACGCTACCAAGGACAACTCCGGTCATCATTTCATAGGAACCGACGTGGGTATGAACGTTCTGGTACGCCCTTCCATGTATGATTCCTGGCATGATATTGAGATTTTAAGAGACGGCAAGCCTGTTTCCAGAGACAATCTTATTGAGCAGAACGTTTGCGGAAATATCTGTGAGTCGGGGGACCTTCTTTGCAAGGACAGACCTCTTCCGGAGGCTCAAAAGGGCGATCTGGTATGTGTGCTTGACACCGGCGCATACGGATACAGCATGTGTTCCACATACAATTCCCGTCCGAGACCGGCGGAAGTATGCGTAATGTCCGACGGAAGCCTTAAACTCATCAGAAAAGCCGAGACTTACGAGGATTTGCTTAAGCTTATGTAGTTGGAGGATATTACCAACAACTTCTTAAAAAATCACCTTCAAATTTACAAAAAAGTTCTTGAAAATAGACGGAAAGTGAATTATCCTTTTAAGGATAACAGTAACCTGGCACAAAAGGGACCCGACATGATTTTATCACCTTCTATTTTGGCGGCAGATTTCAAAATACTTGGGCAGCAGATTCATGAAGCCGATGAGGCGGGCGCCGATTACATTCACGTTGATGTAATGGACGGCTCTTTTGTTCCTTCCATTTCTTTTGGGATGCCTGTTATCACTTCTATCAGGAGCGCTACCGATAAGGTATTTGATGTACATCTTATGGTAGTTGAACCTATCCGTTACATTGAAGAGTTTGCCAAATGCGGAGCAGACATCATTACCGTTCATTATGAGGCATGCAGCGATGTCAACGCTACAATAGATGCCATTCACGCAGCGGGATGCAAGGCGGGATTATCAATTAAACCGGCCACCCCCGCAGACGTTTTGTTTCCTTTTTTGGACAAGATAGAGATGGCACTTGTAATGACCGTAGAGCCCGGTTTCGGCGGGCAGAAATATATGGATTCCACCACTCCCAAGATTAAGGCTGTTCGTGATGAGATTAACACAAGAAGCCTTTCCGTTGACGTTGAAATCGACGGTGGAGTGACCAAAGATAACATATCCATGATTCTTGACGCCGGCGCCAATGTTATCGTTGCCGGTTCAGCGGTATTTAAGGGTAATATTGCTTCAAATGTTAAATATTTCAAAGGATTATAAACCTCTTTTACCGGAGGTTTTTTCTTTACCATTAATTTTTTAGTGCAAAGGAGACACGAAATGGGAAAAAGAAACGATATTAA